>OCHA01000333.1_pt1 | contig 60152 bp, 49 predicted proteins | sample 1538591 | NCBI WGS metagenome assembly OCHA01 (sample SAMN04571710, study PRJEB22368) | human gut metagenome | biome: human gut; material: stool | host: Homo sapiens | place: Luxembourg | collected 2012-09-06 | reverse complement strand
GGATGGTCATTAGGGTTCATAACAGAACCACGAACTGTAGGTCTGATACCCATATTACGCTTACGTCCTGCTTTACCAATGTTTACAAGACCGTGTTCAATGTTTCCAACTGTACCGATTGTTGCACGGCAAACGATAGGAACCATTCTCATTTCTCCTGAAGGAAGTCTAAGTGTAGCATACTTTCCTTCTTTAGCCATTAACTGAGCTACGTTTCCAGCAGCACGTACTAACTGTCCGCCCTTTCCAGGATATAACTCAATGTTATGAATTTCTGTACCAACCGGGATAGCTGATAATGGTAAGCAGTTACCAACTTTAACATCAGCATTTTCACCGTTCATAAGTACGTCGCCAACCTTTAATCCGTTTGGAGCAAGGATATAAGCCTTTTCTCCATCAGCATAGCTAATTAATGCAATATTAGCTGTTCTGTTTGGATCGTACTCGATACTCTTAACTGTTGCCGGAACATCAACTTTATTTCTCTTAAAATCGATGATTCTGTATTTTCTTCTAGATCCACCACCGTGGTGTCTAACTGTTATTTTACCCTGATTGTTACGACCAGCTGTTTTCTTAAGAGATTTTGTTAAAGACTTCTCTGGAGTAGCCTTTGTAATCTCAACGTTATCAAGCATGGTCATAGCTCTTCTTGAAGCTGTATATGGGTTAAATGTCTTAATTCCCATTTTATTTCTCCTTTCAAAATCAAACTAGATTTATTATCACGCTTCTATTGCGTTTAACATTACGGCAGATTGTTTATCTGCCCAAGTGATAAGTCTCCTTTTCACTTTTATCTTACAGTCCTGCAAAGATTTCAATATCAGCGCTATCTTCCGTTAACTGAACAATAGCTTTCTTTCTCTTTGCTGTCTTTCCTGTAACATATCCTCTTCTACGGTTCTTACCGTCTAAGTTCATTGTGTTAACCTTAGCAACCTTTGCTCCTTCGAACATTTTTTCAACTGCTTCCTTAACCTGAACCTTTGTTGCGTCTGTGTGAACGTAGAATGTGTATTTCTTTTCTGACATAGCGTTCATACTCTTCTCTGTAATTACAGGAGCGAGTATAACGTCATAATACTTAAGGTCTGCCATTATGCGTACACCTCCTCAATTGTTTCTACAGCTGCTTTTTCAACAACTACTGTATCGTACTTAAGGATGTCGTATACATTAATAGTATTTGTTAAAGCTGTCTTTACTGTAGGGATGTTCTTAGCTGACTTTACAACATTTGCATCGTTCTCGCTTAATACTACTAAAGCTTTGTTAGCTTTTAAGTTTGCCATAACCTTTGCAAATTCTTTTGTCTTTGGAGCTTCAAGTTTAAGCTCGTCAACTACGATTAATTTTCCTTCGTTAACTCTTGATGTCAATGCTGACTTAAGAGCAATTCTCTTTTCTTTCTTATTCATCTTAAATGAATAATCTCTAGGCGTTGGAGCAAATACAACTCCGCCACCTGTCCACTGTGGAGATCTTGTTGAACCCTGTCTTGCATGACCTGTTCCTTTCTGTCTCCATGGCTTTCTTCCGCCACCGCTAACCTCTGAACGGGTTTTAGCTTTCTGTGTACCCTGACGGTTATTTGCGAGCTGGTTCAATACTGCCTGATGTACTAAGTTTTCATTAACTTCAACACCAAATACTGCATCGCTAAGTTCTATTGTTCCAACTTCGCTTCCTTCCATATTTAAAACAGATACTGTTGCCATCTGTGTGTTCCTCCTTTCAAATACTACTTACCGGCTTTAACTGATTCTTTAATTGTTACTAAAGCTTTCTTAGGTCCCGGTATAGCACCTTTAACTAAGAGTAAATTCTTTTCTGCGTCAACACGAACGATTTCAAGGTTCTGTGTTGTAACTTTCTTGCCACCCATGTGACCAGGCATCTTCTTGCCCTTAAACACCTTACTAGGAGTTGAACATGAACCGTTTGAACCTGCATGTCTGTGGTATTTAGAACCATGAGCCATAGGTCCTCTTGACTGTCCGTGTCTCTTGATTGCGCCCTGGAAGCCTTTTCCCTTTGCAATTGCAGTAGCGTCAACCTTATCTCCTGCTTCAAATACGTCAGCCTTGATTTCATCTTTAACTGCGTATTCTCCTTCAAGTTTGAATTCTCTTACATATCTCTTGTAAGAAACTCCTGCCTTGTCAAACATACCTTTAACAGGTTTGTTAACAAGCTTTTCTCTGATATCCTGGAATCCAACCTGTACTGCACTGTATCCGTCATTTTCCACTGTTTTTACCTGAGTAACAACACATGGTCCTGCCTGAAGAACAGTCACAGGTACTAATTCACCATTCTCGTTGAATATCTGAGTCATACCAACTTTTGTAGCTAAAATAGCTTTCTTCATTTTAATTACCTCCTGTTAATCTACAGCGGATCGCTTACCGCGATCATCCTAGAACAGTTTCCGTAACCATTAGTTACTATATAAACCTTCAAGGATAACTCTCTAAAATTATTTGTCGTTCTTCATCTTAATATCGATGTACACACCTGCTGGCATTTCTAATCTTGATAAAGCTTCAACTGCCTTCTGGTTTGGAGCTACGATATCGATAAGTCTCTTGTGAGTTCTCTGTTCAAACTGCTCTCTAGAGTCTTTGTACTTGTGTACAGCTCTAAGAATTGTAACTACTTCCTTCTTTGTTGGAAGAGGTACAGGACCACTCACTTCAGTTCCTGTTTTCTTTGCAGTTTCAACAATTTTCTTTGCTGACTGATCTACTAATTTGTGATCGTAAGCCTTAAGTGTAATTCTCATTACTTGTGCCATAAAAAAAGCCGCCTCCTTTTCGTACTATTTAGCACGACAAGCGGTGACCGTACAACCTTTCCGTGTGTGTCCCAAATCAAAGGACCATAAACACGGTGTTTCCACTACCTCGGTGGACTGATTTTTGTACAGTGACTTGTCGCCAGTTTTCTAACTTGACATTCGCTCCACGGAAAACCTGCATCTGGTGCAGCAACCTCTCGCTTCTACGCTATCAATGTCACAGCAAGGAACAGTTTAGCACACACTGTTTCAAAAATCAACCCCTATTCCAATTTTTTTCCATAAAAAAATATGAAAGATTAGCATCCCTCTAAATCTTAGAGAGATGCCATATAAAAATCAACACTTATCCTTTCACAACTGTACTGCTCCAGTCGTAATCTTTTGTCTTATACTCCTTGTTCACTACTGATAAAATATCATTATATAAGTATTCATGATGCTCTTTTGAATTCATCTTACATCCCTGATATAATATATCAGCCACATCATAAATCGTATATGTATATGAATCTGTATATACATAAGTTCCATCGGATAGTTTTGCATATGCACGGATTCTCCATATATCACTATACTCTGGAGCTGTACCTGCAGCAAATTTCATTGTCATTGCATAACTTGTAGCAATATCCGAATCCGAAAACACTCTATCTGACTTGCCCGCAGATGTACTTTCATAACTGCGTACATAATAACTTGAACTTCCTACATACAGTTCCGATGCATCCACATAATCTGCCAGAGAATATATCAGTCCTGAACTTACAACTTCTTTTCCATTAATTTCACTATCCACAGAATAAACCACGCGCATACCCTTTGTTGTGGCACTTATCTGATATCCGTTTATTTCTATTCCACCGTTTATTGTATTTATAGTCTTTGTTGTTTCTTCCTGCGCCGTCATTTTTTCTGTTGTTGGCTCTTCTGTTGTTGGTTCCTCTGTTACAATATCCGATTCTTTTATAAACTTAAAATAATCAACATTTGCCACATAATAGCAATCACCTGTAGTAACGTATTTTACATATACTATATGGCTTCCCGCAGATATTTCGCTGTCAAGATTTGCAGTAACATTTCCGTATTCCTGCCACGACGAAGCATTATTGGTAAGAACAATTGTTCCAACTTTATTATCAAAATCATCCACATATATCTCGGCATTTCCAAGAGCTGTTCCTGTTGGACTGGAATAACAAAATTCTATTGCACTTGCATTTTCATTAAAGTTAACATTTTCATACGTCATATATACTCCATTTGAAACACCTCCAATATTATGTCCACCGCTGGCACTGCTATTTGTATCCACTACCCCTCCCTGGTTGGAAGTAAACTGTTCAGCCTCTATAATACCAAAAGCATCAAATACTTTTGTTGTCGTCTCTTCCTTTTCTTCAAGGGAAAAGCTTGTGATTACAAAATTTCCACCCGCAGGTACTTTTCCTAAATCTATAAATATTTGCGTATTATCTGCTGTCGGTGTGAAATCAATCTCAAAATTATTAGTTCCATTCACAAGTGTATATTTTTTTGCTGTCTGCGTCCCCTCATCCTTAAATGTAATTGTATCTGTCATATCCGAATTAAATGTTGCAGATACTTTACATGTGTATGTTTTTCCTATTGTTGTGCTAAGTATCTGAGTCTTCATCTGAACTCCCCACTCAGCTCCACTATATTTGTTAACATAAACTCCAAAGTCGTTGTAGGAACCACCATCTTTATAGCTTCCTGTCGGATTACCACCCCAATCTGATGCAAAGTATACAGACCAATAATTCAAATTTGTCCAATTTGCTCCTGCAGTGGTATATCCTGAAGGAGTGTCAGATGATACCGTGGTTGTTGTTTCTTCTACAGTACCACCTGCTGCGGATACTACTGCTGCATAAGCATTTGCAAATCCATAGGCATATGTATAATCTCTGCCGGAGTCTCCTAAGTCTTTGGCAGTATTAATAAGAATATTTTTTACGGTATTACTATTTAACCCTGCGTTCACGCTGTACATCATCGTTACAATAGCCGACACCATAGGAGACGCAAAGGAGGTTCCTCCTGCAACAATGGTATCTGAACCTGAGCCTGTTATATTCGGTGCATATATTGCTACCCCCGGTGCACAGATATCCTTATTCCATCCCCGGTTACTGGTTGCTGCAATATTATAACTCTCATCAACAGATATTACGGAAATCGTGTTTGCATAATCCGATGGATACGTTGCAACGTCAGATCCATTGTTTCCTGCACCGGCTACAACTGTTCCACCTGCTGCAACAAAGTTATTAATTGCAGCCTCTTCTACATCGTTTGCCCCCTCATGGGCGAGGCTGAGATTGGCAACCTTTGCTCCTACCTGTCTGGCATAATCAAGCCCCACTGCAATCTTATCCACATACATCTCAATTTTAACGTTAATTAATTCAGCAACATCATTATTAATACAGCTTGCGACTCCTGCAATCTGCGTTCCATTATTTGCGGTTCCCGCAAGAACACCTGCTACAGCAGTGCCGTGATTATTATTGTACATAGATGTACTTTGTCTTAACGGAATATAACTACCATCACTCAAAATTTCTGCCGACAAACTTGAACTTGCCTGAAGGTCTGCACTATTTAAATCTGCGCCACCATCTATTACTGCCACTTTGACCTTTGAATGGTTGACGCCTCGGATATACTGCCATGCATCTACCACCTTCATCGTTCTTAAATAATACTGGTTTGCCGCATATGTATCATTCACCAATTCATATGCTTCCGAAATCTGCTCAACCTTATCATTTCTTGCAACCTGCATTGTTTCATCATAGGCTCCATAAGCATCAACTGCCTTGTCCACTGTAAGACCCAAAGAGTTTTTTACTTTAACAATATATGTTCCATCCGTACATTTATATATATACTCACATTCTCCGTACTGATCAGCAACAATGTCTTTAATTTTCTGTTTTGAAATGTCCGCACCAAAAGTTAAAATGGATGTCCCTGCCTCATAAGAAAGTTTGTCTGCATTCTTTCTCTCTTTGGCAGCTTCTTTATATCCCTTTATAATACCTGCAGCTTTTGCATTTACATTTTCTTCAAATGCCTTACAACAGTCTGTATCTCCGTCTTTATAATATTCCGTGAGTATTTTGTTCACTGCCACCTCAAAATCATTTCCATTTAGTTCATTTACTCTGGCTGCTGCTTTACTGCCATCTTTTTTTGCTGCGACAACAATTTCTTTTAAATCTTTGTCACTAACAGCAAATTCTTTCAGTTCTGTTTCTGTTTCTGAAACAGATGGCCTTTCAGTAGAATCTGCTTTGGGTACAATCAGAGTGACCACCATCAGCACTGCCAGAATCAGACTGAACGTTTTTATTTTCCTACTTATCATTTTTTATTTTCCTTTCTTTTTTGTTGCATTCCTCTCTAGAGTATACATTTCAATATTCTATCTTAATTTAACACATTTAAATTTTAATTCTAGCACCTTATTTTTTAGAAAGTATACTTTTTTCTCAAAAAAATATCAGAAAAATTTCACATTTAACCCGAAAGAAACAAAAACAGCCACATACTTTGATATAAATAAAGTCCTACAAACAGCATATTTACACTGGTTGTAGGACTTTTCCCTTTTTACAACTGTAAAAAACAGGAGCATACCTTGCGTAATCCCCAACCGAATTTCAGCGAAGCGGAATTGAGGTTCGCGCACTTCTTATCTTAGACTGTATAAATTTAATTTTAGTCTAACGGAAGTCAGACCAAAACTTTTTTTAGCTTTTTTAAACTGTCTATTCCTCGTATTAACGGTCTGTAAAAAACTTCGTTTGTTATACATCATTTATTTGTTTCATTATCTTTTATATATTGATGATTTTGGAAGTATTTATTTGCGTAAGTATTATAGTAACATAACGAATTTAGAAAATATTTCATATCCTGCTGTTTTTCAGTTGATAATCCTAATGCTGCTATTCCACCATTATTAATCATTTCATAACAATATCCAATAACGCTAAACTCAAATTCACACTTTTTTGAGCAATTATCCTTTTCAGCAATTGTAAGTGTCAATTTATCGTCAAATCCATTCGCAGGAAAATTGAATTATCCCTGTATGACAAAGTCATTTTGATTCTTCCAATTCCATTGCCTCAAAGGGCAACAAATTTACTTTTGACACTCATATCATTATTATGTTAATATATATCCGGTTGATTTAAACCTACTATTATAATAAGAGGAAATACGTTATGTGGATAGCAGATAATTGGAAAGATTATGAAGTTATTGATACTTCTTCAGGAGAGAAGCTTGAGCGTTGGGGAGATTACATTTTGTTAAGACCTGACCCTCAGGTTATCTGGAATACTCCTAAGAAAGATTATAGATGGAAAAAATTAAACGGACATTATCACCGCAGCAACAAAGGTGGCGGTCAATGGGATTTCTTTGATTTGCCTGAGCAGTGGACTATTAATTATAAGAACCTTACATTTAACCTTAAGCCTTTTAGTTTTAAGCATACAGGGCTTTTCCCAGAGCAGGCAACTAACTGGGACTGGTTTTCTGAAAAAATAAAAAACGCCAACAGACCGGTTAAGGTTTTAAATCTTTTTGCCTACACAGGTGGTGCCACTTTGGCAGCCCTTGAAGCCGGTGCCATGGTTACTCACGTAGATGCATCAAAGGGTATGGTAACCTGGGCGAAGGAAAATGCTGTTTCGTCTAATTTAGCAGACCGTCCTGTAAGATGGTTAGTAGATGACTGTGTAAAGTTTGTGGAACGTGAAATAAGACGTGGGAACAAATACGATGCCATTATTATGGACCCTCCTTCCTACGGAAGAGGCCCTAAAGGAGAAACATGGAAAATAGAGGAAAATATTTTCCCATTTATTGAACTGTGTACTAACATTTTAAGCGATGACCCTCTTTTCTTCCTTATAAATTCATATACCACCGGATTACAGCCGGCAGTTTTAAGTTATATGATTAATACAGCCATTGTAAAAAAATTTGGTGGTCACGTTACTGCCGAAGAAATCGGACTTAATGTAACATCTAACGGATTGGTGCTTCCATGTGGAGCCTCCGGTCGCTGGGAGAATTAAAGAATATAAAATCTATATGGGAGTTTCCCATTATACAAAAAGTTTTCACCTTAATGTAAATTAAAGTGAAAACTTTTTTAAAATGCAACTTCTTCTATATTAAGTTCCTTATCCCTTATATCTGCACAAACAGACATAATATATCTTTCATCTAATTTCATCTGTAAAATCTCATATCCCGGATTATCCATAATCTTTGCCTTTCCTTCGGCAAAATTTACTTCAAAAGAATTAAGAGGTTTTCTAAGACCTATACCTACATTTTTCAAATAGGCTTCCTTAACTGTCCAAACCTCATAAAACCTCTGGGTTTTAACATTTTCATCTTCTCCCTCGTTTATATAGGTACATTCATTTTGGTGAAAATTCCGCTCAGCCACTAGCTGATTGTTTTTTTCCATTCTCTGAATATCAATTCCAATATTAAACCTTGAAACTGCTATAACCACATAATTTCCTGAATGTGAAATATTAAAAGAATCCTTAGTTCTCAAAAAATGAGGTTTTCCAAATTTATCAATTACTATTTCGTCATTTATATTATACTTTTCTTTTATAAATTCAATTAGAAGCCCTGCTCCTAAACACCTTAATTTGTCATCGTTTCTTTTAAGTCTGGCAATTTTCTCCTGACGTTTCTTACTTACCTTACTTAAATTCCTTTCAAAGATAAATTTATTTCTTAAAGGTGTAATATTAAAGTAATAAATATCCATAATATTCCTCTTTTGGTTTTTTATCAGACTTTAGTGTATCACATTTTTATGTTTATGGAAACTGATTTTTCCTTTAGTTTTCTAAACCTTTCATCAATTTCTTTTTGAATTTCCTCAACTACACTACTATATTCCTCTTTTACTAAATGCCTGGTTCTTCCCATCATAGAAAACCACTGTTTTACAGGCATTTTTTTGTTGCTGTTTTCATGATTATAATTAAGTTTTGGGATTCCCTTCTCCACTTCATATAATGGAAAATATCCACAATTCACTGCTGCTTCTATAACCGCCCTTTCCGTGGCAGGGTTGTCATTCCAATTGAGAGGACAGGCTGATAGTGCCTTTATATATGCCATTCCCTGATTTTTGGCATAATACGCCGCCTTTGCAGCCTTAGTAATAAAATCCTTAGGATTGCACTCTGCCACCGTTGCCACGTAAGGAATATTAGCCGCTGCCATTATTTCCGGCATATCCTTATTAAAAAATGTCTTTCCGTATTGAAGGGAACCCACATGGGATGTGGCACTTTTTGCCCCTTTAGGAGTAGAATAAGACAGCTGGTAGCCGGTATTCATATATCCTCCATTATCATACTCAAATATAATCATGTTATGACCTCTTAAGGCTGTTCCAAGGGCTGACCCCATACCTATATCCATGCCTCCATCGCCGGTTACCATTATAAAAACAATGTCTCCTTTAGGTATTTCCCCTTTCTCCTGTCTTCTTTTACAGGCTTCTACTATTCCGCTCATGGTGGCAGCCCCATTTTGAAAAAGATTATGAATATAGGGAACCCTGAAAGATGTTTTAGGATATGCAGTGGTTATAATCATTCCACAGCCTGTCTGAAACAAAAGCACCACCGGGTCTTCAATTGCCCTAAGAAGAAGATTTAAATTTACTAATATTCCGCACCCCGGACAGGCTCCATGTCCCGGTGCAATTCTATCAGGCATTGCCGTTGTGGCATTAATCTGTCCCCCCTTTACCATTAAACCCTCTCCGGTATTTTTTACTTCCGTAATGCCTAACATTGTTCTTTCTTTATCTATCTTTTTAAGAAGATTATCCTGTACTTTTTCTTTGCCGCCTTTTGTTACGCCATAATAACTAAAATCAGGGAGATTATCATATTGCTCCAAAAGCCATCTTCCATCAGATACGTCAAAGTCAATACCACCTAAGCCATATACCACTGATTTAATTTCCACATTTTTCTTTTTTCTTTGAAATGCCGCCCTAACTTCTAAGGATAGATTTCCCCCATTAGCCCCATAGCTGTCCTGTCTGTCTGCCACAAGTATTCTACATTTATCTTTAACCCTTTTAACAACCTCATCAATGGGAAAGGGGCGGATTACATTAAGGGTAATGACGCCTGCTTTTATTCCCTCTTTTCTTAATTTATCAACTGCCACTGTAACTGTGTCAAAGGCAGAGCCTAACAGTATCATAACAATTTCAGCATCCTTTACCTTATACTCCTCCACCATTTCATAATGTCGTTGTGATAAATTTTCATAGCTTTTAAATATTTCATCAAGTCTCTTTCCTGCTAAGGTCACTGCCTCATACAGCTGAAATCTGTTATTTATTAAATCAGGCTCATTCATGTATGAACCAATGGTTATGGGATTTTCAAGGTCTAATAAATCATGTTTTTCCTTCTTTTTTCCCACAAAATTCTTTACGTCTTCATCTGATTTGAAGCTATAGCTTCGTTTTTTCTGATGGCTGGTAAAAAAGCCGTCATATGCCACTACCACCGGCAGGCTGACACTTTCCCCTAATTTAGTGGCAATAATGTTAAAATCGTAAACCTGCTGCACACTATGGGCAAATAGAATAATCCACCCGGTATTTAGCATAAACATAATGTCGCTATGGTCTCCCTTAATGGATAAAGGCCCCGAAACCGTACGACACGCCACATTCATTACCATGGGATACCTTGTACCTGATTGCACCGGAAACTGCTCTAGGGCATACAAAAGTCCATTGGCACTTGTGGCATTAAAAGCCCTTGCCCCTGCTGCCGATGCTCCGTAACATATTCCTGCTGCACTATGCTCTCCTTCTGCCGGAATCATAGTTATGTCAACTTCTCCCTTAGCCCCCATTAAATCCAGATTTTCTGCAATTTGAGTAGAAGGAGTAATTGGGTAATAACCCATTATGTCATACCCTATTTGTTTCACTGCCAACGCTGCAGCCTCATTTCCTGATAAATATTTTTCCACCTGTTCTTTCATATCTTAAACTTCTCCCCCTTCTATTCTTTTTTCATCTAAAAAAGCCTCCGATGTAATATATCCGTCGGCACCTGTCTTTTCATAACAATCCGGTGTTTCCTTAAGTTCTATGTTGGGAATAAACCACGGCTTCACACTATAATCTTTCTCTTTTTCCTTTATTAAAGCCTGGGTAGGGCATATTTCCACGCACCTTAAACAGCCTTTACAATGAAAATAATCAAGTCCTTTATTCACCATCATTTCCTTCCCCTTATAAGTTCCTTTTTCAAACTGAAAAACCATATCAGGGCAGGTTACATCGCACATTCCGCAATTAATGCATCTCTCCTTTATAAACACCGGAATATACCCTTGCCTGGATGGGGACAAATCATTAGTTATGGTGCTTCCCATACTTAAATTTACTCCCCCTGTAAGCATGTTTTCATATCCTTTAGAATTGCCATTTTCTTTTGAATTTGAGGTAATCTTATAATTAGGAATATTACATTGGATGGCTTCATTATATCCTCTATATATTCCCTGCAAATTATTTTCCAGCACATCAGGGTACTTTGCCCCTAATATTTCACTGCATATTTTATTAACGCACTCCATGGGAATAAAACCGCTTGCTTTTGCCATGGCACCTAACATTACAACGTTAATTCTCGATTTGGTTTCCATGGCTATGGAAAGTGCCGGAACACATACCAGCCTTGCCCCGGATATTTCATTTGCCTTAAGGTAGGAATTAATTATATTTTCAGGTGCTATGTCAGAATTAATTACAATAACCGTATCATTACTACATCCGTTAAAAATCTCAGGATTTTGCATTAATGCCTCATGGAATATGCAGAGCATATGAGGTCTTTTAACCGGTGAATTTAGCCTGATTTCCATATCCTTTCTGCAATATCTTACATATGCCTTTACAGGAGTACCTGTTTTTTCTGAGCCATAACTTGAAAAACCGGCACTATTAAGTCCCAAAAACTTTAGTGCCAGTTCTCCTAACATTTTTCCGCAAAGGTTAGCTCCTAAACCACCTATGCTTTCTATTCTTATTTCATAATATCCTTCATCATTTAATAATGGTAATTTTACTTTTTCCATTCTTCTCCCCCACAATATTTTATTACCATTATTAGCAGATTTAATTATTTTATACTGATTTTTCCTTTTACACTATAGTCTGCCATATTAACAGCCCATATTGCTTTGCTGCAATCTGTAACATACAAATAATTATCTATATAAAATCCCCTGACATCGCTATACTCCTGCTCTCCTAACTTTAATCTTAAAAGTTGTTTGAACCTGTTATTTTCATACTTAAACAAATAGTAATACACGTCTTCTGAATAGTACTCATCACTGTAGTTGTCCTCATAAACAGGAATCCCTATAATATTTTTTTCACTATCTGCTAACAATGCTTTAGAATCGTAAAGTGCATCGCTGTCAGACTCTTTTTTCACCGTGTAAGAAGCCTTTCTCTCTGCCTTCTTTCCAGAAATTCCATACATGTCAATTTTAAGCTTAGATGGTTCATTTTCATCGTTAACTCCAATTCCCAGCATGTTATTTTCGTCAAACATCTGGAGATAATCAGAATATCCCGGAATTTTAAGAGCTCCTGTTATCTTTGGATTTGCCATATCGGTAAAATCAACTGTAAACAGAGGATCTGTCTGTTCATAGGTTACAAAATAACCATAATTGCCTAAATATCTTGCAGCATATATATCCTCATTCTTTGCCAGACCTAAAATTTCACCCTTTTTCTTCATGGCACTGTCAAAGGTATAAACTGAATTATTTTCAGTTGATGTTATAACCTTGTCATCTATACACTCATCATCCACCTGCTTTCCATCTTTGTAATATACATATGAATCCTCCAAAGTGACTCCTTCACTAACATGAGCAACTAATCTTAAGTATCCATCCTTTTCATCTAAAGAAAACCTGTCATCGATTCTTCCATTAATACCGGTTCCTGCTATAAAGGTTATTTTTCCATCCTTATATGAATATTTTATTATTTCCGATTTATCACTTCTTTTTATGGCTTTTACCTGACGTTTCTTAGTATCCGCCTTTATTTTATCTAATGCGTAGTGATATTTTATTTTTGTCTTTTTATTTAAGTCTATTTTCTTATTTTTTACGTATTTATCAATTTTTGCTTTATAGTTTTCATCATCTGAAACATCCTCTTCATCAAACACCTGGCTTATAAGATAAATATTATTTCCACTAACATAAACATCACTGCTGCTACCTAAAACAGATACACTATTTTCTATTTTCTTAGCTGTATCAATGTTAATTGAAGTAATTATTGAATAGGAATTGTCTTCTGAAACATCCGGTATAAAAATATCCTTACATTCCACCTTTTTTTCGTTGACATAAGGTATGCAGTCATCCTTATCGGCATCCCATGAAGATATTGTATACAGATATCCATTGACAATCCTTGTTTCAGCTACACTTCCATCCTGATTGTTTTTACTTATAAGCTTCGGATTTTTAATGTCGGATATATCATAAATCAGGATATATGTTTTACTTTTTTTATTTCGTGCTATTACATCGTCTACAACTCCACATGTTGCTATCCTGTTGATAGTTGAAGCAATGGCTACTAAACGGTTATTTTCCACATATATTTCCCTTACACTGGTCTGTTTTCCCACTGTTTTCTCATCAAACATTATTGTGGATATATTTTTCATATTTCCGTTAGTTGCCTCAGTAATCACAACCTTATTATAGGCAAACTCTCCATTTTTTTTACATTTTTCCGTTAGGGTATAAATGTACTTTCCGTCAGTTTTTACACTATCCCCCTCATGGACACCTTCAGTCTGCTCATTAGTTTTTGAATAATTGTTTTTTCCTGTACCTGTGCTTCTGCTTACACCATCTGTTGCAGCATCTGTAGACTTTTTAACGCCCCGTTCATTGTCTTTATATCCAGGTACTTCTTCCTTAAGCCTTGACTTAATCTCATCATAGGAATCTGCGAATTTTCCTCCCTGAACATTTTTATTAATCTTAGATGGGGTAGCGTAATTATCGGCGTACATTTTTTCACCGCTGCTTTTATATACTTCTTTGGTATTAACATGATTCCATATTGTCATTCCTGCCACAAGGACAATACATGCCGCCACTGCTGTTGCCATTTTATAAATTCCGGTAAATTTCTTTTTTCTTCCGTTTCTAATACTTTTTATTATCTTTTCATTAGTTTTTTCATCAATTGTTATCTTTTCGCTGTCATTTATTAACATTTTGGCTATCTCAATATTTTTTTCGTCAAACTCTTCAAAATTTCTGCTCATTACTGCACCTCCAAATATTCTCTCATTTTTTCAAGACCTCTGTTCAGCCTTGTTCTTACTGTTGACGGGTTCATGGACAAAATCTTTCCCACTTCGTGGCTTTTGTATCCCTCCACCACACATAGTGAAACAATGATTCTGTCTGTTTTATTTAATTTTGATAGCGCTATCTGTATATCTGTTGCTTCTTCCCTATCTTCATATTTTGTGCTTTCCCTTAACTCCACATCTTCCATGGTTTTTGACTTTGGATTAAAAACTGAAAACTTATTATACTTGTCCTTTATCTTCCTGTTACATTTAGTTGTTAATATTTTTAATATCCACGGCTCAAAGCTATCAGGATTTTTTAATTTTGTTATACCTGTCAGGGCATCTAGCACAGTGTCACTTACCACCTCCTGTGCTAACAAAACATCTCCCATTATGTAAATGCCCATCTTATACAAATCGTTGTTGATGGAGCAATATAACCTTTCAAAAGCTTTTTTGTCATTTCCCATTGCAAGGACTACGTCCTGTTTATCATATTTCATATTGGTACCTTTTCCCTTTTATTATGATTAATTAATCTTTTCATATATACAGTGTACGGAAATATAGATTTTGTTGCAATAAAAAAAAAATACACCGGAATGCTGTCTACACATTCCGGCATATTATTAAGTATTTGAGTTGCCGGTTTCCCGGCGAATTAAATTGGAGAAAATCTATGCTAACGCTTTGCCCAAAGCCTTGCACGCATCAATTGCTTCATCATCCGGTGCTTCATTGCATATAACATAATCACATGCCATAACAGCACCATCATTTCTGCATGTCTCATCCCAGTTTCTCATCCACTCACCGTCGCCCCATCCATAAGAGCCAAAAAGTGCTATTTTTTTGCCATTTAACTTTGCTTCGCACTGTGCAAATACAGGTTCAAATTCACCTTCTTCTAACTGTTCAGCTCCCATTGAAGGACATCCGAAAGCAATGGCATCATATTCATCCATCTTATCAGCACTAAAATCAGATACAAATATTACATCTGCCTGTGCTCCTGCTTCCTTTGCTCCTTCTGCAACATTAGTTGCCATAACTCCTGTATTTCCTGTTCCACTCCAAAAAACTACTGCCACTTTACTCATTAATCTTATTCCTTTCTGCCACAATATATTTATGGTTAATACTCCTTACCTATAGTAAGGAATTATCCATTTTACGCTGCCACTGTAAGCTTCAAAATGCTTCTTCCGGCATTCCATAGTTTTGTATAAATCAATCTGCACTTATCGTATCTGGCAAATTGTTTCACTGCTGCCGATTCGTCGCCATAAACCTTCCAATAACCACAACACTTGAAATTATCCCCTTTATTTTCAATAAATCCAATAACATCTTCCACCGGATAATCCAAAAACAATCCGATTTCATGGGGAAAGTCATTTAAATTTCTAAGCCTCTCTTTCAAATGTGCAATGGAATACTTTACATCACAACATGTATACCCACATTTTTTAAGCAGCTCCCATGTCTTCTCCTGCTTCAAATCCTCTTGCAGTCTATTAGTCCTATATACATATATTAATGCTGATTTTTCATTTTCCCGCAATATTTCTATGCTTATTCCTTTTTCTTCAAATATCGTGTTCATGTCTTTTACATTTTTGTAAACGTCTTCCCTTGTTAATCCATCCCATGTATAAAACCAGTTGAATAAACTAGCGGTTTTTAGAGATGCCAGGGTGGAAGAACACCATTCAATAAGATATTTTTCAAGCATGTTTTTTACCTTTTCACGTTAAAAGCTGCCATACCCGGATAAACTGCCACATCTTTTAATTCTTCTTCAATTCTTAATAACTGATTGTATTTTGCCACACGTTCAGTTCTACTTGGTGCTCCTGTTTTAATCTGGCATGTATTAAGAGCCACTGCCAAATCAGCTATAGTTGTATCTTCAGTTTCACCGGAACGATGAGATGATATTGCGGTGTATCCTGCCTTGTGTGCCATTTTAATTGCTTCTAAAGTTTCTGATACTGAGCCAATCTGATTTAATTTAATAAGGATTGAATTTCCACATCCTAATTCTATGCCTTTTCCTAATCTTTCGGTATTAGTTACAAACAAGTCATCTCCTACTAACTGAACCTTGTCTCCTAATTCTTTTGTAAGAACCTGCCATCCTTCCCAATCTTCTTCATCTAACGCATCTTCAATTGAGATGATTGGATATTTGTCCACTAACTTTTTCCAATGCTCAATAAGTTCATTTGATGTATATTTTGTGCCTGCTTTCGGTAAAATATACTCGCCTTTCTTTTCCCCTTTCCATTCGCTAGAAGCAGCATCCATTGCCAACATAAAATCTTTTCCCGGCTGGTAGCCTGCTTTTTCAATTGCCTTTAAAATATATTCAATAGCTTCTTCGTCACTCTTTAAGTCCGGTGCAAATCCGCCTTCGTCACCCACTGATGTAGCCAGTCCTTTTTCTTTTAATAATGCGCTTAACTGATGAAATACCTCTGCACACCATCTAAGAGCTTCTTTAAATGTTTCTGCCCCTACCGGCATTATCATAAATTCCTGAACGTCTACAGTGTTTGCCGCATGAGCTCCACCGTTTAAAATGTTCATCATTGGAACCGGAAGTCTGTTTCCTGATATTCCTCCTAAAAATCTATACAAAGGAATGTCTAATGATATTGCAGCTGCTCTGGCACTGGCAATTGAAACTGCCAAAATAGCATTTGCTCCAAGATTTGATTTGTCTTTAGTTCCGTCTGCTTCAATCATAGCCTTGTCAACTGCGTATATATCTGATGCATCCATTCCCTTTAACACATCATTAATAGTTGTGTTAATATTTTCTACCGCTTTTAAAACACCCTTTCCCTGATATCTGCTTTTATCACCATCTCTTAACTCAAGGGCTTCAAACTCACCTGTTGATGCTCCACTAGGTGCAGTTCCTCTTCCTACTGTTCCGTCTGCCAAATAAACTTCTGCTTCTACTGTAGGATTTCCTCTTGAATCCATGATTTCACGTCCTACGACTTTTTCAATCTGTAAATAATTCATTGTATGTTCCTCCATATTTCTATAAAAAATAAATTTTAGTCTTGAAATAATTAAGTAAGGAATCCGAATGGAAGGCAGCTACCCCTTCCATTTCCCGTTCGGAGTCCAAATGTCTATTCAAAAGAGGTTAGTTATCTCTAACCATAGTTATAATATACTAACATTTTGATAAAAGTCAATAGGGAATTTGAGATTTTTTATTTTTTTAAGTTAGACGTTAAGGAAGAGGGATGGTGTGTGCTTTTCCCATAATAGCAAATTTATTTGTTTTTCCGGGGTGGGTACCATTGACCAGTTCAAATTGCCACTTTCAACTGTTCCTGAACACATTATCCACTAACAAATTTTATACCACACCTATGTTGGCTTTCCAATCACAGCAGGTAACTACTATCTCAACCATTGTCCACAAAAAAGCACCACGTTAATGAATAACTTTCATTAACATGGTGCCTTTTTTCTAAAATGTCCTATAGATATCAACTCTCATACACATCCACAGATATTCTATAATGTTTAATCTATATACACATCCACTTTTATATTTCTATATCCTTCATGCTGCTTAAGCCTATTGCCAGAGTTGATGAATTATGCAGCAATGCTGACGTTGCCGGTTGTATCAGACCGCAGGCCCCAAGAATTATCAGTGCAGTATTTATACCAACAATTGAACGATAATTCCTATGTATCTTCTTCATAAGACCTTTGCTTATTTTTATAAGAGTAACTATCTGGCTTAAATCTTCACCATCTATAGTTATATCAGCTATATCTCTTGCTAACTGTGCGCCGTTGCTTATGGCAATACCCACATCTGCTTTTGATAAAGCCGGTGAATCATTTATGCCATCCCCAATCATTATGACACATCTGCCCTTTTTGGTTTCACTTTCAATAAACTTTGCCTTATCCTCCGGCAAAACTTCTGAATAATACTCATCAACACCTACCTTCGCAGCTATTGCTTTCGCAGTTCTGTCACTGTCTCCGGTCATCATAACCACCTTGCTGATACCATTTTTCTTTAATTCCCTTATGGTCTCAACAGACTCCTCCCTTAACGGGTCTTCAATAAGAATAACTGCAGATAGTTTGTTTTCAATGGCAAGATATAAATGAGAATACTCCGGTGGAAGATTTTTGAACAATTCTTCCTTTCCATCAGGAATAATGCAATTTTCATCTTCCATTACAAAATGATAACTGCCAATAATTGCACGCTTTCCATTAATTGTAGTAGCTATTCCGTGAGCTACAATATATTCCACCTTACTGTGAAATTCATCATGCGTAAGATTTCTGCTTTTTGCCGCATTAACAACAGCATTGGCCATGGAATGTGGAAAATGTTCCTCTAAGCATGCTGCGATTCTTAACAAATCATCCTTTGACCTGTCTTCAAATGCCACTACATCCACAACTGTAGGTTCCGCCTTTGTTAAAGTGCCTGTTTTGTCAAACACAATAGTATTCGCCACAGACATCTTTTCCATAAACTTTCCACCTTTAACGGTTATTTTATAGTCATTTGACTGTCTTATCGCTGCTAAAACAGATATTGGCATGGCAAGCTTAAGAGCACATGAATAATCGACCATAAGAATGGAAATGGCTTTTGTTGCATTTCTTGTAAGAAGATAAGTCAAAATCGTTCCTCCCAAAGAATATGGAACTAACTTATCTGCCAAATGCTCTGCCTTTCCTTCCATTGATGACTTAAGCTTCTCTGACTCCTCTATCATATCTACAATTTTGTCAAATTTACCTGAGCCACTGGTTTCCTTTACAATAACACCTATTTCTCCTTCTTCAACCACCGTTCCTGCATAAACATAATTTCCTTTTATTTTACGAACCGGAACAGCTTCACCGGTCATAGATGCCTGATTAATCATGGCTTCGCCATCTGCCACTTCGCCATCAAATGGAACTACTTCGCCCATTCTTGCAACAACTATGTCTCCCTTTTTAATATCTTTAGCCGGCACCATAACCTCTGTACCGTCCTTTTTCAGCCATACTTTGTTGATATTAAGTGACATACTACGTGCTAAATCACCTACAGACTTCTTATGTGTCCACTCTTCTAAGAGTTCGCCTACTCCTAACAGAAACATAATTGAACCTGCAGTATTAATATCGCCCCTAATCATGGAAACGCTAATGGCCGTGGCATCTAAAACCGGAACCTCCAATTTTCCCTTTGCCAATGTCTTAATTCCTATAAGAACATACTTAAAGGCACTATAAGAAGTTAAAGCGATTTTAACCGGCATAGGCAAAACCACACGGCATGCATAACGCATAAAAATTTTATTAATAAGTTTTTCCTTATAATACTCGTTAAGCTGGCGACCTGAATTTTCTAAATACTGTTCCGGTACATCTACCTTTTCATAAGAAAACCTCTTAAGCATATCCAAAACAGCCTGTCTGTCACCTGAATAACAAATGACCGCATCATTTGTTCTATTAAAAATCTGTGAAGAGATTATATTTTCCCTTCCCATAAGATAATACTGTAAAATATCTGCCTGTCTGAACGTCATATTCTTATAGACAAAATGTACCCGGAGTCTCCCCCTTATCTCATGTTTAATAACAAATTTCATTATTCTTCGCCACTTTCGTCTTCAACGCTTTCATCTTCAAAGCATTCTTCTGCTTCTGCTTGTCTGTCCTCGTTAATCTGCTGTGCTTCTGCATAAATGTCGCCGGCATTTTCCTGAACAGTTGTAACTGTGTCCATTACACAATCCTTAGCTCTAAGAACTGCTGCGGTGCAATTGGCATACACTTTCTTTGCATCTCTGCTTGAGAGAACTTTAATACCTGCTGTTCCAAATAATGTTCCTGCTGCAAATACAGCTACCTTCTTTAAAATATCCATTATAAAACCCTCCTATAATATGTATTGCCCCCTCCCTTTGGTCAGCGGCATTTCGTCGGAAACATCCTTAGCCATGAAGTTGATTCATTATGTTTCCTTCTGCTTTTAGGTTTGTTACGCCTAACCAAATAATACTTCTTTTGTGAGAATTTTTCAAGTATTTTAAATAAGACCATCCCTTCAATGTTTAATTCAACATTAACAGAACAGCCTTATATTACTTACAGTGTACTCCATTAATCTTTAAAGGAAGAAATACACAATTTATCTTTAATTATTTCTGTCTTTTCAGCACTCATATATGGAATTTTATGTCCTGCATTAGAAATTGCTGCCAGTATTCTTATAAAGCCTTTGGTTATCCCCAGTTTATTTTCCAGAATATTCCGATTAAAAGTAACAATTTGTATTTTTTCAAATTTTATTATAGTTGTAGTTGTGCCAAAAATTCCTGATTTTACTTTTATCTGGCTATTGCCAATATAACTTCCCTCTGTTTTGTATGACAATATGTTACATACAATAATCCACAACATAATTGCTGCCAATACCCCAATTTCTATTATCAACGGAATACCTAAAACAATATTACATACACAAAATGCCACTATGCAGATTATATATTTTACAATAATCTTTAGCATCTTTATAACCCACACTGACTTTGGTTGTCTTTCTGTTTCACAGGAAAAGCTTTCGGAAAATTCCGGCAAAAGCCTTTTCATGATTTTTTCTGTGTTTTCCCAGGTGTCATAAAAAGTAAAGTATGTCTGCTCCTGCTTTTCATCTCCCATACCTACATTTACAATTTCCACTGCATATTTCTTAAACAATCTGGCAATAAAAGTCTGATGTACAATAATGGCATTTATTCTGTTGACAGGAATGGCAAAATTAACCTTTTTGAACAATCCGTATTTTATATATATCTTGTTATTCTTTCTTTTAAGCTTAAAGTCATACAGCTTAAGGAAATTTTTAACAAAACCTGCACCGGTACCTAACGCCAGAGAAAACGCCACTGTAATCGCTACAACAAGTACTCTGAAACCATCTCCATCAAAGCCTGCTGCAACAAATTTCGGAATAATACTAACTATACTTCCAATACTTGCTATGAAAATAATTATTCCTAAAATACTTATTGAATATAATCCATTCATAATAATATTTCTTTTACCAGCAACTACATCATAATCTTCGCTATTTAAAATTTCCTGCTCTACCACATCATCCCCATCACCCTTTATCCGGTTTATATGTTTGATAATGTAATTTCTTAATTCCTCAGCCTCTTTTTTCTTTAGAATTATTTTAACATCCGTGGTGTTAGCTGTGGATAAGCTATCTGTATCAAATTTAACCTTGCAGGTTCCTATTAACATTTCAAACAGATTTTGTTCCATATTAACATTGGATATATTTTTAAACCCAATAGTATTCTTTAGTGAAATAATTGTATTTCTCTCCACTGACAATGTATCATTATCAATTACAATCCATGTTTTATACCATACCCTGAAACGCCATGCCACAAATATTGCTATAATCACAATAAAAATCAGCAAAATAAAGACAACATAAACGGTTTCTACTGAAAATCCTCCACGGGATATATCCACTATCATATCAATAATATCATCGGGACTTCCCATAATAATAACCACCAGTGCTATTAATGCTGCCCCAAATTGTTCCACAACACTGGTCCAATGATTTCTAAATCTCTTATTTTCCATAGTCCCACCTACTTATCATCCAGTTTATTTACGTTACTGCCTTGAGTTTCATGGTCTAAAACGTCACCATCTTTCTGTACATCAGCTTCTCTCTGGCGAACTGCTATTGTGTTTATCCTACTTTTAAGATTTTCAGCTATCTTTTCCGCCTTTTCTTCATCTAAAAACCTGATAACCACATCTCCTCCGGCAGTTGTTACCACAACTTTTGCCACCTTGCAGATTTTATCGAAAGGACCTCTTTGAATCTGCAACTTGTGAAGACGTTCAATAGGAACAATATTTCTTTCCACAAATATGTATCCCTCAACAATATCTATACACTCATCGTCAATTTTATACCTGTATCTGTGAAATCTGAAAACAGGACTTACTATACAATTTATTACCATCAAAATTGTCACTATAACAAGTATAACTGTTCCAATTGTAAGATTATTAGGTATAAAAATAGCAAGTTCCACTACAAGTGCAATAATAAGATATACCACCGTAGCAAAACCTGCTGCCATATACATGTTTTTTAAAGCTCTTTTAGATAATTTTTCGTACATATTAGTCCTCCTGTAAATAAACTTACTGTAAGTTTACCATATAGTTCATGACTAATCTACCAAAATCATCCATTGTCTTTATTCACCTATATTGTTTTTCATCTTTGTTAGAGATAAAATTCTATGCCTTCACTTCCCCCAATACTGTAATGTCCTTTTCAATTTCTTCCTCTACTTCGTCTTTTATATTTTCCGGAAGTTCCTCTAAAGTAAAGGCTGCCACTGAAAAAGGAACTGCGAAAAGGCTTGCCATATATCCGAACTCCTTACATGTAAAGTACGATATAGAAACTCCCACATGAAACCATATAAGAGAATTGCCATAAAATTTGCCTTTTTCTAACTGCTCCGGATTTTTGTCTAAAAGATATTCAGTAAAACCGATTACACACTGTTTCAAGTTATTAGTTGAAAAAATTGTTGCACTATTATATTTTCCAACGCCGTGAAAAACACTCCACTGGGTTGACATCATAAAAAATATAGGAAGAAGTCCCACCAGAGGATTGATACTTTTTGGCATGAAAACCAATGCAATCATAATTATAATTTCCACGGTAATTGCGTATTTCCTTGTATTAACATTAGTCCTTTTCCCTAAGCAAACACAAATTGCGATTGCCGTAATGTAAAGCACAAAAGCTAAAATTCTTAAGAAAAAATCAAAATAATTTTTTCCTAAAAGAGTACACACAATATCTATCATATTCGTAGTCTGGGCTGATCCCATATTCTCAAATCCATTAACTATGGCATATGCCCCAAAAAATCCACCAATTATGCACATAAGGCTATGAATGTACATTTCTTTACTTCGGAAGTTCATTTTCTAACACCATCCTTTATGTTTTCTTCCGAGATACTATCATAGCACTTTTTTGAAAATTGGCAAATTTATTTCTTATAATTCTCATAAGAAGGCTTTTTATAATCAGTTTCTTTCCATATTTTGTCGGCAACTCCTGCCCACTCTTTTGCATATTCACTACATTTTCCGCACAAATGCTCTACCGTCTCCGGTGACTGCAGGTCTGTTGACTTAGCCCTTGTCTCCTTCACCATTCTCTGAAGAATTTCAGGATTTTCCAACATAGGACATGGTCTTAAATGATTTTCGTTAAAAGGCTGATTATTTCTGTATGCCATAAACAATGGGCTTTTCAAAAGCTGCCCTTTCAATTTTGTGTGTCATTGTTCCCATATTACTTACCTCCATATTTCGACATTATCACTAATTTTCAAAAATTTAAATGTCCATTTTTTTACATATGTATAACTTGTTGGTAAGTATTATTATTTGAGTATTTTTAGAATATATTCTGAAATCCGTTTATAAATTAGTCGTACAAACCTATTTTCTTGTTTTTCCGGTTTTTACCTTACACCAATATGAATAAACTCTCTTTCCTTTTACACAATAATATGTTCTGATTCTCACATAATATTTTTTCTTTGGTTGTAACTTCTTTATGGTCTTTGAAGTTGTTTTATAGTTTTTGATTAAAACTGTCTTTGCCTTTTTAAACTTCTTAGAGGTGGAATACTGTATCTGGTATCCTTTTACCCCCTTAATCTTCTTCCAGCTTATTTTCAATGATTTCTTAGCTTTTTTAATAGATTTAATTGATGTAGCTTTTGGTCTTGTAACTTTAGTTGATGTTCCGGAAGTAGTTGTAGGTTTAGATACAGGCTTTGTGGTAGAAGGTTCTTTTGTAGTTTCTTCTCCACCTGTCACCTTTATATCTACAGATTTTACCAGGCGTGCATCACTTATGGTAAGTTCACCATTCCTACATTCTGATGTTGCCATATGCATATGAAAACCTAAATTATATTTGCCCAGGTCTAAACCTGATTTTTCCAAATCTATTATTAGCAACTTATCTGTATCATATAAAGATAATGCCTTTTCATCTGCTGACACAAAATTATTATCATAATATACATTTTTAAACCAGTATGGCTTTGACTTAATCTCATCACTGCCTGACTTACCTCTAAATTCCAACCTGAATGTAGAAATATCACCGGTATATCTTATTACCAGATATTTATAAGAGCTATCTGCCATTCCCTTAAAATTAACAAATCCCAACCACTGATAATCCTTATCTGTCCATGAATACGACCCAATCATTGCCTGATTTCCTTTTGGATTTCCATCAAGAACAATATCATCTGCACTTTCATTGTAAGTTACTGTTATATTCTTTTTAGGTGTGACAGCTCTACCACCTGCAAACTGAGTTTTTAAATATTTATCTCTGTCTATTAACCACTGTCTTAGATATTCAATTGCACTTCTATAATCCTTCCACTTAGCAGTACCTGCATAACTAATGCCATCAGCGCTGTCTTTGTTGGTTACACTCCATCCTGCACCACCATTTTTCTTTGGAAGATAATTTCTTGCAAAAGAGTTTTTGTATGTGGATGTTATGCAGTTAATTGAATTGCCGGTATTTCCATAAATCATATTTGAAATAAGTCCTGATATCTGACTGTAACGTTCAGACACCGTATTATAAAACTCCGGCATTTCCATAAGTTTTTTAAACCATGTAAACTGCTGACACCATAATCCCTTACTGCTGTCACCATTTTCAAAATAAGTAGGATAATTCACCGGATTGGCATTTCCGCCGGACAAATCCAAATCCCATAATGGTCCTGCATACAACACACCGTCTTTTATGTAAAACCTTGTGGAGCTGTAATTAAAGTCTACATTTTTAAACAATTCATTTACAATATAAAAATTAGCAAATGATTTTACATCCACAAACTTAGATATTTCCTCAAAATCACCATTTTCCAATGCTGTTTCAAATCTGTTTAACACTGTAAGGGTCTGCTTATACTGCTGCGTATCTTCCGAAAGCCCTTCCGGGTCACCTACATTAAACCTTATTCCATATCTTATGGTTCTAAGATAAGTCTGTCCCTCTTCTGTTCTGTCATATTCCTTTTCAAGAAGAACATCATTTGAATCCTCAGTATTAATGTTTACTCTGCTTTCCCCCACTCCCACAGATTCAATTAGCAGATAATTTCCGTAATAAACATCATTTATGTATAAATCAACAAATGTGCTTTTACTTGTGTACTTAAGTCCTAAATTTGTGGCAAATTCCATGGCAAGACGATTTCTAATTAAAGACTTATCAAAGGCATTTGCTAAAAGGCTCCACTTCTTAGCCTTACCCATTCCAAACACATTCTTAGCCTTTGAAAAAGAGATGTTAAAAGGTTTTTTGTCCGCCACTGATGTAGAATTTCCCCTTACCTTAATGGTTCCATCAGACTCTATGGTGTCATAAGTTACATTATCTTCATACAAATCTCCCCCTTCTTTATCTACCACGGTAATCTGCGCCGGAACCTTTTTTTCTTTAGTTATGGTGGTTCCATCGGTAGTGACATAAATCGTACGAATGTCTCCCTGCTCTCTTTGTTCACCAGCAGATACGCTTTTTCCACTACATAACGCCCCTGAAATAACAACCAAAAATGTTGTCATTGTAATTAGAAATCTTCTAAGCATGATTCTTTCCTCCATCGTAAAAATTTCTATTCCCCTATTTAATCCGTTCATCTCATAAAAAAATTGTATCAGAGTATTTAACATTTTCCAATAATTTTAAAGAAAAAATAAAAAGAGGCATAATGCCCAAAAGCAAAAGCCTCCTTTTATGCTATTTAACTATATTATTTAACAACAATATTTTTGTAGTTAAAGTCTGTTTTTTTGTAATTTTCATTAACAACCTTTAATATATTGTCGTACAAATATGTGTGACCTGCATTATTGCTCATTAATGCATTTTGATATAAATAATCAGCTATATCGTATATTTTAATTTTATTAACGTCACCATATACGTAATTTCCATTTTTTAATTTTGCGTATGCCCTAACGCTTATATTGCTGTTATAAAATGAAACATTCTTTATAAAAGTCATAGTCATTGCATAACTTTGTCCCTTTGAATAACTGCTGTAATTTTTTTCCATTCTTCCGGCATCACTTGCCTGATAATTTACTACAGCACTATTTGAACTTCCAATAACTATGTCCGAATCATTTACAGATAACCCATATATAAGGCCAACGGTTTCTACTTCACTGTTAGAATCTTCAAAAGAATAAATTACCCTATATCCTTCCTTAGTTGTGCTTATCTGGTATCCGTTGATTTCTAACTTAACATCTGTCTTTTCCGGCTGTGTAATTTCAGGCTCCGTCGTTTTTTCCGTAGGCTGTTCTGTAGGATTCTCACTTCCCGTGGCATCCTGCAAATACTTCCACGGTTCTGAACCATTGTCTGTAGCAACTCCAGGTGTATCTCCCTGTGTCCACCATGAAGCCTGCCATATTTTGCCATCATATAAAACCTTATCCCCCTGGTAATATGCAGTACCTTTTTTCCATTCCTTGATAACCTCGCCGTCTAATACATAATCATCATCTGAACCTGCCGGTGGGATAGTATACGCATTATCACCCATAAAAGTCTTAAAAACTTTAGTATGCTCATACATTCCCGTAATTCCCTTATTGGCACCATATTGCTGGCAGTCACGGTTTAAGCACCAAAAAGATGTCATTCCAATATTCTCTTTTATTGCCTTATCATTTACAACTTTAGAATATTCGGTAGTCCAAATAGGAAAACTTGCACTTTCTTCTCCTATGGAAACCGTAACGCCTACTTTTCCATAAGCTTCTGAAGAACTAATAGATTTTCCATTATTTCTATATGTGCTTAAAATCTGATTTGCTGTATTGTCAATGGCACGAACCGATGCACCAGCATATGTTTCCCCAGGTAAAATTGTAGCATCACCATAGCACATTGCCATGATATTTACCATTTTGATATCCACACCATTTTCCACATATGCCTCTAACGTACCAAGTCCTAAATCCGTCAGACCCGTAGGTAACACCGGAAGCGTAAGCACAATCTCTACCCCTGTAGTCTCCTGCACTCTCTTAAGAGCCTTTGCATTAGCAATATTAATCTGCTTTCCCTGAGCACCACCTTCAATATCTAAGTCAAGTCTTGTAAGTCCATATCCCTGAATTACATCCATATATGAATTATACAGTATGTCTTCATCCTGAGTTTTCTGGAAAAAGTTTCCCTCGTTCAATCCTCCGATAGATACGATAACATCGCCACCTTTTGAACGGATATACTTAATAGATTCTTTAATGCCGTCAATCTGCCATGTATCAGTTGCTTTTTCGCTTAATGTGGAATAGCCACCCCATGACCAGTCAATAACCCCATCTGTAATGCCACCTGTTGCAGTAGTCATTATAAAACCTAAGTTATAATATAAAATCCCCGTGTCCTTGTACATCTTCTCCAGACTAAGAGTTCCCGCCGAAGAATAATCCTTATCTGAAACATAAGATACAATATCCACAAAAGGTGCAAAGATATGATCCGGAATCTTCTTTCCTTCACCGACTCCGTAAGCTCCCCGGTCAGCGTAAATTGCTGCCTTAGCTGTCTTTGGTGTGATGTTCATTGAGCCGATAACCAACACAAATGCTAACAATCCTGTCAAAATTCTTTTTGACCACTTTTTTAAAATCCCCATTTACTTCCTCCTTAAAGAATTTTTAACCCCTTAAGTATATCAAAAGTATAAAATCGTTTCCAGTAAATGTTGGATTAAAAATGGTTTTATCTTTCTTCTCTGTAATAATTTAATCCCAGTCCTTCCGGAATATGATTTTTACCATTTTTTCTTATGCTTGCAATTATTATAACTACAGCTGTAACAATGTACGGACACATATCATATATCAAAGGATTAAGTCCCGGGATTTCTATGTACAAACGCATTATCATCAAAGCTCCAAAAATAATACTGCAAAATACTGATTTTAACGGATTCCATGATGAAAAAATAACAAGTGCCACCGCAAGCCATCCATATCCGCTAATACATCCGTGTACCCACACTCCTGCGTTGGTAACCATACACATGTACATACCTGCCACCCCACATAATGCTCCACCTATAATAGTTGCGATATATCGGTATTTACCTACTGAAATTCCTGCTGCATCAGCTGCCGCCGGATTTTCCCCTACTGCATTTAACTTTAAGCCTACTTTTGTTTTTCTAATTATAATAAAAGCTACAATTGCAACTATAAAGGAAAGATACACCATTCCATTGTAAGAAAACAACAGTTTGCCCACTACCGGTATTTTTGAGAGCCCCGGAATGTTTATTCCTGCAAAAACAGCTTTTGTCTTTCCTGATACTGAAATGTATCCTCCGTTACCTTGTCCCATAAGCTCTCCAAAGAAATTTCCTATTCCCGTTCCCATAATCGTTATTATAAGTCCTACTACATTTTGATTTACTCTCAATGTAACCGTCATAAAACTAAATAATGCCGATGCTAACATTCCGCTTATGGCACCCCCTATCAGTGCAAACACCCCTGCCCCTATTCCGGCTAAACCGATTTTTTCAGCTACCACAGCACATGCTAAAGCTGACACTGCACCAATGTACATAGTTCCTTCCACACCTAAATTCATATTACCTGATTTTTCCGTGATTATTTCTCCAACCGTTGCAAGAATAAGAGGTGCTCCGGCTAAAAATGCCGCAACCAAAAAATTTATAATCATTTGTCAACGCCTCCTTTTTCAAATACAACTTTGTAGTTTGTCATAAATTTCGCAACAAGCATAAATAATAAAATAATTCCTATCATAATATCAGCAAAAGATGATGGTATAAGAAATACCGTCTGCAAGTTATCTGCTCCTCTGTTTAAAACCGCAATTAGTAAAGACATTACCAGCATCCCCACAGGCCTCATTTCTGCCATCCATGACACCATAATCGCCGTAAATCCAATTCCACCGGCAGTTGATTCTGATAAAGTTCCATCAGCTCCCGCCACCTGGAAATATCCTGCCATTCCACACAAAGCTGCTGATAAAAACATAGTTCTTATAATTACCTTTGTTCTGTTAATTCCTGCATATTTTGCTGTATTTTCAGAATCTCCCACAATTCTTATTTCATAGCCATGCTTTGTTTTTTCCATATAAATATAATATACAACTAATAACACAACTGCGACTATCCAACCAATATGTATTCCAAAAATCCTCGGTAGTCTACTATAAAAACTCAACATTCTTATTTTTGGAAAGCTGTTAGTGGAATCCTGCCAGCTTGCCGTATTTTGCAGCAATATAATAATCTGCATTGCCACATAATTAAGCATTAAAGTAAGAATAGTCTCATTTGTATTAAACTTTGCCTTGAAAAATGCCGGCACGGCTCCATATATTCCTGCTGCCACTATTGCTGCTAATGCCATTAGAATTAACAGAATCCATTGTGGTATGGAGTCATTAACAAGGAATGAAACAAATGTTGCTGCAATTCCACCTATTAAGATTTGTCCCTCGCCTCCAATATTCCAAAACTTCATTTTAAACGCCAATGACAGTCCCACAGATGTAATTACAAGGGGAATAGTGTTTTTAATAGTCTCTCTTACAAGAAACTCCTTACCAAATGCTCCCTGAATCATGACTTCAAAAACCTTAACAGGATTAAATTTCATTATTAGCAACATTAAACTAAGGACAATGGCAGCTAAAATGAATGTTGTAAAGTATATAATAGGTATACTTTTCTTTTTTTCATTTCCACGCTTAACTATCCTAACAGCAGGTGCCTTAGATAAACTATTACTCATTTCCTTACACCACCTTTTCTGTCTCCATCATCAACGAACCAATATACTCTTTTGTTGTGCTTTTAGGATTAACTATTCCTGTAACCTCATAATCAGACATAACCATAATCCTATCAGCTATTCCCATAAGTACATCCAAATCCTCTCCTACAAAAATTATCGCTGTACCTTCTTCTCTTTCCTTATTTAAAATATTATAAATCATGTATGCTGATGTTATGTCCAAACCTCTTACCGGATATGACACAATAAGTACATCTCTTCCTTCTGCTATCTCTCTTCCTAAAAGTATCTTTTGGACATTTCCCCCGGAAAGCATTCTCACAGGTGTATTAATGTCTTTTGTTGCTACATTTAATTTTTTCACTATGGTTTTAGCAAGTTTTTCATACTTTTTTCTATGTAGAAATATCCCCGGCTCATTTTTATAATTTTTAATCATCATATTATCCACAAGATTTGATGACGGACTAAGTCCCATTCCCAGCCTGTCCTCCGGCACAAATCCAAAATCAATATTATTGCAGTTTCGCCATTCAGGCTTTTTATTTGTCAAATCAATTTCCTTTCCATGTGAATAATACTTTATTGCACCACTGCTTACACTTCTTATTCCATTTATGCATTCGCACAGTTCCTTTTGTCCACTGCCTGAAATACCTGCTACTCCAAGAATTTCTCCTGAAAAAAGTTCAAAGGAAATATTGTTTAAACCTTTTTTCTTATTTCTTCCAAGACAACATAAATTTTTTATTTCCAATATCTTATTATGACGTTTATATTCCGTTCTTTCTATCTCCAGATTAATCTGCTCTCCAACCATTTTACAGGCAAGTTCATGGCCATCAGTTTCTTTAGTCAGCAATGTATCAACGTGCCTTCCTTTTCTCATAATATACACGCGGTCAGAAATTTCCAAAACCTCATTTAGTTTATGAGTTATTATTATAATTGACTTTCCATCCTCTTTCATTGCCTTTAAAATGTTAAAGAGACTCTCTGCTTCCCCGGGAGTAAGAACTGCCGTTGGTTCATCTAATATTAAAATTTCAGCACCTTTTATTATTGCCTTTATTATCTCCACTGTCTGTTTTTCCGAAACGGACATTTCATATATTTTTTTATCGGGATTAATATTAAATTCGTATTTTTTAGTAATATCTGAAATTCTGTCTTTAATTTCATTTTTGTCTTTAAAGCTATGTGATTCCAATGCTATTTCTATATTTTCAGTGGCACTCATATTAGAAACAAGTTGAAAATGCTGGTGCACAACTCCAATTTCCAATAAATCTGCATCTTTAGGAGATGTTATTTTTACCTCTTTTCCCTTATAAAGTATCCTTCCCTTATCCGGGTAATATAATCCACTAATCATATTAATAAGGGTAGTTTTACCTGAACCGTTTTCACCTAATATTGCCATTATTTCTCCCTTATGAAGTTTTAAGCTTATATCATTATTTACCTTCTGTTCTCCAAATGATTTACATAATCCCTGTGTTTCTAAAATAACTTCCATAATATCACTCCATTTCTCCGGTAGAAAATAACATTTATTTTTTAATATTAATTCCCTGAAGTACTTCGCCAAACGACGGTGACGATTTTGGTTCAACAAATACTTCTCCTGCTTTTACAAGTTCCTTTCCATCCCTGTTGTACAACGGGCCTTCAAAAACATACTTCTTCCCCGTCTCAAATTCATTTTTGCAGCTTTCAACTGCTTTTTTCACTTTTTTAGCAGTAGCTTTATCTAAAAGTGAGTAATTAATTTTGTCAAGATAAATCATTCCGTTTTTAAGAGTTCCGGTATAATCCACCGGTATTTTAGATGGAGTCCCATCAAGAACATTCTGAACTGCCATTATAAGATATTTTGAAGTATCCCATCTTACTCCCGTAAGAACTGCTTTAGGTGCCACCTTGCTCATATCACTGTTGTAAGGAATGAAATAAGCCCCATTTTCCTGACAAACAGCTGCACCTGCCGTAGAGTCTGCATGATGACTTATAACATCACACCCCATATCTATAAGAGATTTTGTTGCTTGCCCTTCTAATGCCGGAGCATACCACTTGTTAAGATAAGTTGCATTTACCTGTATTTTTTCATTTACGCTTTTAGCTCCTAAATAGTAGGCATCTAATCCGTTATTAACTTCCGTATAATCCATGGCACACACATAACCGATTTTGTTTGTTTTAGTAGTTAAACCTGCTACCACTCCTGATAAATACCTAACCTGTGCAATATCACCAAAATAATTATGCACATTTTTTAATCCACTTGACTTTGCCTTTACTCCACTAAAATGGCAAAAAACAACACTTGGATATTCAAAAGCTACTTCTAACAGATAATCCTCATGACCATGGGACGTTGAAAAAATAATCTGACACCCATCTTCTGCTAACTCCCTAAATGCTGTTGCTGCCTGTGCCGTATCCGGCACATTATATTTATTTATAATTTGTGATTTATCAATTCCCAGCTCCTCAGCCATTTTCCATGCTGCTTTATCATGGTTATATGTATACCCCTGATCACTTGGGTCTGAATAATGCACAAATCCTATTTTCAAATCCTTTTTATCTATTTTGGTTCCCTCTTTTACTCCTGTTACCTGACTTCCTGAACACCCTGTAAAAATAACTGAAATTAACATAAATATAAAAAATAAAATACTAATTTTTTTCATATATGCCTCCTAACTCTTAAATCAGAAGTATGCATAAAAGGGGTCAGTGCACCATTACACGACCCCTTTGCCTTTTAATAAAATTCTAATTTTTATTTTGTCTGACTTGTCCAATCTTCAAGAAGTTCCTCTGAATCCACAACAAGTCCTAAATGAAGAGAAATAATCCTTAAGGCTGCTTCTTCAAGATGCTCGCTGCCCCTTGTTAAATCTCTTGGAACAACTATTCTGAAATCTCTGTTTGCTCCATCAAAAGCTGTGTTTAATACACAACAATCTGTCATACAACCTGTAAGAACAATTCTTTTTATTCCCATGTTCCTAAGCAGCATTTCAAGGTCTGTCGGATAAAATGCACTAAGTCTCTTCTTTGTACTTACAATTAAATCCTCATCATGAACATCAATAGAAAATTTATTCCACTTTGTTCCCTCAATGGCATGTTCTGCAATATTTGGTATCTCCCCTACAGTTATAGGAAATACCAGTCTCCATGCTGACGGATTTAATTTTTCATCTACACCACCTTTTCTTAAAACTGATCTCACATGAATAATTGGTATATCAAGTTTGCGACATTTATCCATAAATTCATTAAGAGGTTTAATTATCTGTCTTCCCCTAGGTGACGGACACGGACAATCCGGATCCTCTGATAAATGACCTTCATGCATATCTATTGTTATAACTGCTGTTCCTTCTTTTTCAAGAAAAATATCATGTATATTTTCCGGTACTTCTTTTCTTACATTATCAAAATAAGCCTGCATAATCCTAATCTCCTTTTTAATCTATATTCTAATTACTGTTCTGTTTTTTCAAAAAATGGTCTTAATAGTGAATTGTTTAATAAATTCAAAACAATTAACAATATAATACCAACTAACATTGGCTGTGTAACAATACTCTGCACTGCTGACGGGAGCATTGAAGTAAAGCTTTCAGGTAAAAACATACATCCGATAGCTATAATATAAGGAACAGATGCTGTAATTACATTCATATCATCCCAAGCCACATCCTTCAAATGCTGTACTCCGCTAAATGCAATCATACCAAATAAGATTACTGTTGCTCCATTTAAAACCGGTGAAGGAATTACCGCAATAAGCATACCCAGTTTTGGGAAGAAGCCAAGTAATATAGCTATAATACCCATTGCTAAAGTTGCGAAACGGCTTCCCACTCCTGTTGCTCTTATAATTCCGACATTCTCCGGATAAGTAGTTGTTGGACATCCGCCGACTACTGTTCCTAAAATATTTCCTACAGCCAGTCCGAATATGCCGCCATTGGCTCTATGTTCGTCAACCTGCTGTTCATCCCATCCTGCAATAAGGCTATACATACCAAGTGCTTCTGAAACTGAATGGAGGTAAGCCAAAAGCATCAGTATTACTACCCCAACATTTACCTTAAAGCCGTATGGCATAATCTTTGGAAGTCCAACAATTTTTGCCTGTGCCACGGAACTAAAATCTATGCCTGCTACAACTGCATAAAATATAGTTCCTACTATGATTGCCCAAAGAAGTGCACCTCTTTTCATTAGTCCCTTTTTGCCAAAAAGCATAAATCCTGCTGCAACAACGATTGTTATAAACGCTGCTGCCAAATTAACCCACGGATATGTATCCGTTCCTTCTGTTCCAAAACATCCCGGAATTGCAATTTCTGCAAGCTGTGTACCTATTATCAGCATTAATGTTCCAAAAACAAGGGGTGATGTAAGAACCTTTGTTAATTTTCCTATTACACCAATTTTACCTATTGGAATAGATAAAACTGCAACAATTATACCTGCTATAAGCATTGAACCGTAAGCAGTTCCCAATCCATAAGCTGCTCCTGTTGTAAGTATGGCTGACATAAATACTGCTGTAGGACCATGCACTGCAGGTAGTTTTAAAATAAAAATGGACTGAAGTATGGTTACCAAACCTGCCGTAATGAAACATGACTGTACCATATATCCTATACCTGCTGAATTAAGTCCACAGGCAGAACCGATAATTCCCGGTACTGCAAGTAAAAAAGTAATTCCCATAAGATGCTGTATTGCAAATAATAGTAGTTCACCAATTGACATTTTTTCGTCAATTCCTACCGTTAAAGGTGACTTTTCTTTTTCCATATTTGTCATCTCCTCATATGTATCATTGATATTTTCCAGTTAACATTTCACTTTAGTATTAAGATGCTGCCGGCAATGCTTATCCTAAATACTATTCGAAATAAAAAAAGAGACAACTCAATCATTTTCAAATGACTCCGTTGTCTCCTGATAGAACAAATATTACTATTTTAGCGATTAATTATCAATATGCAAAATGCACATTGTTTATGTTTTCCTAGTGTGCAATTTGCACCTTTAATTACTATTTAAAAACAAATCATATATTTTTACTGCATTAAATATCTGATTACATGTATCTGCATCTTTCAATGAACATTCCAGTAATTCCTCTATTTTTTCAATGCGCTTAATCATTGTATTTCTGTGAATATACAAAGACTGAGCTGTCTGTGTCACATTTAATCCGTTTTCAAGATATTCCCTTAAGGTATCTAAAAGGCTCTGATTATATCTTCTGTCATATTCCATAACGGGAAATATATAATTTTCTACAAATTCATTTATTCTTTCCTTATCATCTATATAAAACAGCAGCTGGTATATCCCCAACTCTTTATAGTAGAACACACCTTTTTTCTGTATGGCTTTAACAGTTGTTTTTGCCTGTTGATAACTTTTCATCAGTTCCTGTGACTGATGTTCCAAAACCTCTTTCATGTTTTCTCCTGAAGCACAGTCACCATTTTTGACCTTGTGAGTAACTTTTCCAATTCCCATTTGCATTTGAATATCAGCAAATTGTTTATTAAAAGTGTAATATATGGTTTTAATTGTATCTACAATTTTCTTTTCATTCATATCAGAAACTGAAATAATAAACGTTTGCCTGTTATACTTGTTGAGATAATTTATTTCTTCAAAATATCCCATAAAGCTTTGCATCATTTCTGTCATAATGCGTTCACTATAGTAAACACCTTTTCCGTTTTTAGAGCTTTTTCCCTTAAAATCGTACTTAATCGTAACTACAACTTTCCTGTCTAACAAATTATATTTTTCAAAATATTTTACGTATAAAGGATCTTCTATATTAATTTCCCCTGCAAGGAGCCTTTCAAGAAATTCATTGTGCATTCTCTCTTCTAACCTGTCATTAGCCACTACCATGGAAATACTTCCAATCACCTCAAAAAGTTTTGTTTCCCAAGGTGCTGTAAATAGTGCTAAATGTCTGTCTGATGCTACCTTAATCACTGAATCGGGAATGCTTTTTATATGCTTAGGATGTAACAGCATAATTATACATGCCGCCTGTCCCTGAGCAGCCTCTACTACAATATTAGTGAGGAATTCTTCGGAAATTTCCAATCCAACTCCAGTCATAAGAATTACATCCCCACCAACAAGCCACTCACTAATGCTGGTAGTTTGAGCTATATTAGGCCATGACACACTTCGGTTAAGTCCGCTTTCTCCACTTACCAGTTTGAACTCTTTAAATGATTTAAGTTTTAGCAAATCCTTTACATATATCATTTTATATTCTCACCTCATAAAATGTTTTAAACTATAGTATCTACTGAAAATCAAGTTCCACAGGACAGTGGTCTGACCCCATTATTTCCGTATGAATTTTGGCATCCTTCATTCGTTCCTTTAAATCCTCAGACACAAGGAAATAATCTATACGCCATCCTGCGTTCTTTTCCCTTGCCTTAAATCTGTATGACCACCAGCTGTACACCGACTCCAAATCGGGATAAAAATATCTGAAGCTGTCCACAAATCCACTGTCTAACAACTCAGTCATTTTTTCTCTTTCTTCATCAGTAAATCCGGCATTTTTCCTGTTTGTCTTTGGATTTTTCAAATCAATTTCATTGTGTGCCACATTCATGTCTCCACATACAATTACCCCTTTTTTCTCTGCAAGACTATTTAAATATTTTCTAAAATCATCTTCCCATTTCATTCTGTAATCAAGTCTTGCCAACTCATTTTGAGAATTAGGAGTATAAACAGTAATCAGATAAAAATCCTGATATTCTAATGTAATTACCCTGCCTTCTAAATCATGTTCTTCTATATTAATGCCATAAGAAACAGAAACCGGTTCATGCTTTGTAAATATTGCAGTTCCTGAATATCCCTTTTTAACTGCATAATTCCAATACTGATAATATCCCGGTAACTGAAGGTCAATCTGCCCTTTCTGCAACTTAGTTTCCTGAAGGCAGAAAAAGTCTGCATCTAACTTTTCAAAATCCTCCATAAAGTTTTTCCCTACACAGGCTCTTAACCCGTTTACATTCCATGATATAAATTTCATAATATAATCTGCCTTTCCATAAGAAAATTGTTTTGTTATTCCATCTGCTTTATTTTAATTTAAATTTCATAAATACCGGCTGATGGTCTGAATATAAAAATCCGTTATCCTTAACTGTATAATCCGTCATTTCCACATTATCCGAAATAATAAATCCATCTAATATACAGGTAAAAGTTTTTCCCGGAATATATTCTGTATCATCATTTCTGTTAGAATCTGCCAGACTGTCGTACTTTTCCTTTGATAGCTGATCCATGGCAAATGAAAGACCTTCCGGCATTTTGCTTCTTGGAAATGGATATGCCCAGCTTTCATATTCAACGCTGTCATCCTCTGCTAATTTTAAGTCATGATTAAAATCACCGCCACAAATAACATAATTTCCTTTATCCATTTCAGACTTCATATCCTGAAAAAGCATGGAGGTTTGAGCCTCTCTTATTTCATCACTGTTTCCATATGCAGACATGTGAACGCCGTAAATAATTAATTCCTTTCCGTTTTCCACCGGCACTCTGCTTACGCTGTAACATCTGTCTAAGTCCAACAATTTAGAAAATGATGTGGAAATAGGAAAGCTTCTTCTTAGGGCAGAGGTTATCTCGTACTTTGAGTAAACACTAATACCGGAATATGATTTTCCAATAGGTTCATTGAAAGGATAAAATAAATATGCAGAATCATAGTTTACTGCGAAATTCTGAAAATATCCCTGAAACTTTTTATTAATAAGATTTTCCTGATTTACGTGATAACTTCTGGTGGAATTCCTGTCAACTTCCTCAAAAATCATAAAATCAGGATTTTCACTTTTGGCATAATCTGCTGCTCCATTAATGGCATCTATACCTGACTGCTTGCTAAAGCATCTGGAATACTTGCCTCCATCCATAAAGAAACTGTAATCCGGAGTATATGCACCAAATCCCACATTATAAGTACCTGCTGTATATTCCACTCCTGTCTTAACCTTGCTTCCTTCCGTGGCATTTAAAGAATTGATTTCAATAGGCTGCTTATCCTTAATTCTGTGATAGGTTCCAAATACATATAGAACATACACAATCACCACCAACAAAAATGCCGCAATAACAGACAACAGAGTTACTACTATTTTCTTTTTAACTGACCATTTTTTCTTCATTTGTATGTTGCTCCTTTAGGCTGTAAATATTTTCACTGTTGTGATAAATGATGGATTAAATATGAGGTAAGTATATCATATTGGGTGGGTGGTGGAAAGGGGTGGTGACGGAGTAAATGGTAAAAGATGTTATAGGGTTTGAAGAAAATTATCTTCATCCTTAATTACTATCAACAAATCTTATGATGCTTTTGATTTTACGGTAACTTAATTCTTTCAGGTACTAAAATGAAGTACTGCAAATACACTCACTCCTCATGGTTTTACGATAACTTAATTCTTTCAGGTACTAAAATACACTTTGATTTAGATATTGAGTTAAAAGTGTTTTACGATAACTTAATTCTTTCAGGTACTAAAATCAACGTGTTCGCCACCAACCTGAAAAGCTTGTTTTACGATAACTTAATTCTTTCAGGTACTAAAATTTATTAGTATTTAATAAAATAGCATTGGCAGTTTTACGATAACTTAATTCTTTCAGGTACTAAAATGCGTGTCCTGTTTTGAACACCTCGTCGCCTGTTTTACGATAACTTAATTCTTTCAGGTACTAAAATGATAAATTATGAACATAAATAACTAAGCGTGTTTTACGATAACTTAATTCTTTCAGGTACTAAAATCCCGTAAGTGTTTCGTCCATCATTATATTAGTTTTACGATAACTTAATTCTTTCAGGTACTAAAATTAACCCAACGCATTAGAATTGAATACAAGGTTTTACGATAACTTAATTCTTTCAGGTACTAAAATCAAGGACCTTGTCATTCGCTATTCCGCACAGTTTTACGATAACTTAATTCTTTCAGGTACTAAAATTACACTCACATTTCTCTAAAATAGTTCCACGTTTTACGATAACTTAATTCTTTCAGGTACTAAAATAGCAAATCGTTTGAAATATCTAACACAATAATACTCTAGTACTCCAATATTATACCACCTTAATTGTTTTTTATAAAGTTTAATTCTATATTATTTACTTTAAACTTTTTGGTATAGTCCACATGAATGGCTTTGTTTATAATACTCAAAATTATTTCTGCAGTTATTTCTACTGGTTCACTACTCCTCCCTAATCGATTAATACAATTTTCCAAATTTTCTAGAAACCATTTGTCGTTTTGTTCAATATTTATAGGATAATTATTTTGTACAAACTCCCTTAGTTTTTCATATTTAGGGAGCGTTATTTCATCATCATTTACTACTAATATTTTCTCAATATTGTTTTCATTAACAACACAATATCCGTCAACACTTAATGTAAATATAAACTGCATATTTGTAATATCTGATAGCTCTGTTGCTAATCTATACATTTTTTTATATTCCTCCTTAGTTAGTAAGTGATCTATATTTTTTATTATGATCAATACTTGATTTTCTGAACTTATTTCTAATTTTTCTATTAATTTTATATTATTTTTAATTAATTCAAAATTAGATAAATTATGAATATCATTTCCTCTTTTATCAGAAATTATGCTCTCCTGTATAATGCTAAACAATTTGCTCACTTCAAAATCTAGTTCTACATTATCAAACTCTTGAAAAACTTCTTCATTTAAATGACTATAAATATTTGTCAATTCGTCCGAGATTTTTTCCATATGAATCATTGTGGCATATTCTGATATCACCCTATTTGATATGTACTTTAACATATAAGTGCTTTTTCCTATTTTTAATTGTGACAATAATTCTTCTCTTGAAGCAATTTGATAAATTGTATAATACCCTCTACCTAGTTCTTCTTCATTTGAATATATGGTACATTCTAATTTTGTATCATATTCCCTATATTTTTCTTTAGAAAAATACTTAGTAATAATGTTAAGTAACATGTCTTTTTCAATAATGTTGGTGCCACACCACTGATTCACTCCTTCTACATTAACTTCATATTTTCTAGTTTTATTTTTTATATTTAATATCATATTACCATAAACCTTTCATTTCCTACTTTTTCCTCATTAAGTCTTTTGCTTCCTACTATAATTTTCATATCATTATATTGCTTTTCAGTTATAGTAATTAAACGAACATTTCCTTGTGTTGGAGCAAACTTTCTAATTCTATTTTCTAATCTTATTCCATATTCTCTGCTAGGACATGTTCTTACATAAACAGAATATTGCATCATGATAAATCCTTCTTTTATTAAATTTTTTCTAAATTCTCTATAGGCTTTCCTCTCCTCTGAAAGTTCAACCGGTAAATCAAACATACATAACATTCTCATAATTTTATACTCCATTATAACCAATCTCCTTCATAACCTTCAAATTTAGGTAAATCAATATACTCTCTATTTTCTGATAGCAATGCTGCATATTGTGCAACATATTCCTCTATTACATTTGTTATATACATTTTTTTATTTCTATATATGATTTTATGATTTAGAAAATTAATCAACTTTTTTCTATGATCTGCCGTAAAATATTCCTCCTCATCTAATAAAAAATAAGCATAATAATCTAATATTGGTCTTATAGGTTCCATTAAATCGTCTATTAAATTAAAACGATTATATTCATTTTTATGATGAATTCCCAATTGTGAATTTAATCCATAACCTACACATATCCTAGCTATATAAGATCTGATTATAGTATATCCATAATCCAATCCAGAATTAAGTAATAATTCATCATTTCCTCTTGAAAAACTAGTATTCATTAATTCATTAAAATATATTTTTGCTGCATGAGCTTCTCTATTAGTTTTATCACCATTTCGTGTTTCGCTTGCCATATATTTTATAGCCTCATATACCTCATCACTTTTGCCAATCTTTTTGATTACTGCAGCCTGGTTTAATATTTTTCTAACCACAATATCTTTCCACAATTTATCATAAAACTCTTCCTCTGTTTTAATTTGATAGCCAAGATGCTTAAACGCTCTACTATGATTATCATAAGAGCAAAACAAACCTATCGGTAAATGCTTTTCATCACATAAAATAAGTGCTACATTATTTTTAGCTAATGTACATAAAAATCTTGTTGATAATGTTATTCTTAAATTATCTAACACTATAACTGATATATCACTTACCGGTATCCAAATTTCCCCTTCAGATGTATTTAGAACTAAATTATCTAATTTAATTTTTGCATCAATCTCATTTTCAATAAGTACTACTCTAAAAGCCATATTCAAACTCCTTTCATATTTTCATTCAAAAAAAGAGCACCCGTCGGTGCTCTTAAATTCGGCATAAAGCCTTGTTTTAGTAGATCTGAAAAAATTAAGTTATCGTAAAAATTTCATCATTTCTACTTATAGTTTATTCTATTGTTCCTTAATTGTCAATAACTAAACTGAATTTTTCCTGTTTAACTTCATAGACATTTCCAAGAACATCTGTCACTAATTTTCCAACAAATTTAGTTTTTCCTAAACCAACCAAATTCTGTTTATTTTCCATTTCTCCGTTCTTACCCTCTTTTTGGAAAAATGGTTTTTCAATGGGCTTTGTCTCTATATAATTTTTATTTTGCTCCTTAGTTCTTGACAAGAACCTTTCTGTATAAAATTTCCCATTTTTTTCATATTGAATTATGTCATTCTTATACAATGAGAACCTATAAGAAACATTCAATCTTTCTAGATCTTTCAATGTCTCGCCATTTTTAATACCCCCCGCATTAATTAATAGTTTATTATAAGATTCTTCATCTATAATATACAAATCACCCTTACATTTAATGTGATTATATTTAATGCCAACAAGATAATATTCTCCTGTAGTTTTATTTACAAATACATCTGTTCTGTAAGGATTAAGACTTCCCAAGATTACTTTTTTGCTTCCCTTCTCATGTCCGTATTTATGCGAAATATCAATACAACTTACAACCTTTTCTTTGTAATATTTGATTTTTTCAATTTTAGGGCCATTATGTTTTTTTGAATATTTCCTAAAGTAATCTCCTGTCTCTTTATTATACGCAACAAATGGATTTTTTTCTGAAGAATACTCTTTTATAATTTTCAGCATATCTTTATATGTTTTTGGATCATTATGATACATTAAAATATCTGATTCCTTACCCGCTTTAATCATTTTCTGCAAATTCTTACATTCCTTGTCATTATATATGTCAAAAGAGCAAATCTTGTATTGTTCTCCATTTTTTGTCCTAGTTCCATATATAGTTTGATTACAAAGTCCTCTATTGCATTTTTTGTCCACTCTATAGTGATATTTAACATGCTTTTCTGCTTCTTGTATCTCTTCTCTTATTTTGCTCCATTTAGCTTCATATAAAATCTGATCATATTTATCTTCGTCCAAACATTCTTTCCATTTCTGCTCATTCAAGATTTCTCCAGTTTCAAAATCCATATAAGTTTCCTGCAATTTTCGATACGCATCGTATCCTCTTTGTGAAAACACTATCAACATTGCATCAACTGCATGATGAGAATATGACTCGTCTCTGTTTTTTTCTAAACGTAAATTTACTCTCATTTGATGTGTAAAGCTGCCTCTAATTACCTTTATCTTAGTTGTACAATTTTCTTTAGCTTTAAAAAACGCTTGTAATTCATTTAAAACAACTCTGGATGCATATCTTGTATCGTTAATATTTCTGCTTATAAATCCCTTTAAAACATCTATTTTATTAATATCATCCATAAACAAAAGATTTTGAACCTTTTTATTAGATATGCCGTTATTCTTTTTCATTTCCAAAACATATTTTTTGTAACTGTCAAAATTCCATTCTCTATTTAATCTAGACAAATACATGTAAGGTGTTTGGTTTCCTTTTTCCTGATTTTCACTTCTGTATACAAGTACCTTGTTATTTCTGCTATCATCAAAAGAGATTGATTTTGGAATAATATGGTCTATCTCAAAAAGTTGAGGATTATTCAAAATACTTTCTACACTTATAGGTCTTCCGGAATATAGGCATTTTCCGTTCTGTTCATTCCATAATTTTAACTTTAAGGGAAGTTTTTCTTGCCTCCTATAATCAGCTTTTATTATTTCAATTCCATATTCATCTTGTATTTTCTTTAATATGTATTCATATTCCTTTTCATTCTTTGCTTGAGCTTCATTTATCTTTTTCTTCTCTTCTGCTGAATTTTTATCTCTAGGCATTTCAATGATAATATTTTCAGGATATCCATATTTTCTTATTACCTCATTAATCATTTTTACTGTTGTTCTAATAGAACGCACAACTACCGGATTGTATATTTCTTCTATGACTTTTTCCACAGGAATATATTTGTAATCATTATATTTTGATGGTTTCTGTTTTAATACCCCCATTTCAGTTAATAATTGCATTTGTTCCTTTGATTGTACGTACATATCCGGAATTAGTCTTATCATCGCTTTCAAAGAAAATGAATGCCATTTACTAAACAGGGAACTATTTTTCTTTCTTAAGTCCACCAATACATTTATTACTTCATCTGAATATTTTTGATTTGTTGCTTCAAACGCTTTTATGATTCCAGCCTTTTCCGTATTTAGTGTAAGAATTCTCCCAAACTCATCCAATTCTTCTCTCGAAAAAGCATTAATGTCTATATTAATAGCTTCAAATGATTTTTTCATCTTTCTATAAACTTCGAAAGTATGATATATTTCTTTTTCCTTCTTATCAATTCTTGCGCCACTAAATTGTTCAATATCTTCCTTGATTATCTTCCTAATAATTGAACGCATATTAACCATATTTGATTCTTTAATAGTTGCAACAATTTTTCTTTTTTCTTCCTCACTAAGTTTTCTGTTATTCACAGTGAGATTATTCAAATCATTTAATACATTAAATTCCTGTGCTGAATAGGATGCACCTGCAGCTCTTAATTCATCTGGATATATACTACATTTTCCTATTAACTTTTCAAATATATTCTTTTCAGTAACATATTTTCCATCTTCATCTTTTCTAGTTGTATAAATTCCATAATCTGTTCGTGATTTTTCATTTCCTGGTCCTATATAATATTCTCTCTTTCTCGAAAAAATTTTCATATACTCTTCTTTAAATTCAGAAGTAATTCCTAGAGCAAACTGTATCTGAGTATCTAATAATTTGTCTAATTCTTTTCGGTATGCAGAAGTGGTAAATACATTACTATGATATTCCTCTTCTTCTCCATTTTTTACAGTACTATCTCCTCTGTATTTACCATACTTTTCTAATCTTTTTGCCTGAATTTCACATGGTAATTTATTTTTTAATTCCTTTTGATTTAAAGCAATTCCCTTTGCATAATTACTGCCTTTTGCTTCATCTATTGCATCATCTAAATAAGAAATTCCTCTATGCTTTAACATTGATAATAAAACTGCATATAATTGATCCATTGAGATTTTTTCTACAATTCCCCTATTTCTCAATTCAATTACGTTATTATCTAACTTATCTGGTATTATATAACCACAATCGCTCCATAAATTCTTAAAATCTTCAATTCGAGTATGTTTTCTTCTTTTTGTTCTCCTACCGTCTCTAAAATCTCTTCTTTTCACATTGGCAGCTGCATCTGCTTCAGTGTACAAACTTGATGTTGCTTCAAGAACCCTTCCTTCTTCATCAACAACTGCTAGTCCTGTAGATGCTACACCAATATCTATTCCAATATCATATTTCATGTTTCTACCTCCATTTTTCCTCTTATTTGTTACAAATTTCACTTCAAGCTTTATTATTTTATTTAAGAAATCATCACCATTTTATATAAATTCTCTATTCAATTGTCAAAGTGCAGGGTTCGTTTTTCAATCAATTTTTTCCCTTATTTCCTTGATACCTTAATTCTACCATTCTCCCTGTCCCATAAAAAGGATTTGCAAGCGAACTTTTGTTCTTTTTGTTCGTTATTTCTTCTTGTCCTTTCAACCATACACGTTTTTTTTAAAACAAATTTGATTTGTTGTAATTATTGTTAGAATGAATATCCTAAGAAGTGCTTATAAACAGACACATACAAGATATTTTCCAATTTTAGTTTGTTTTACTGTAAAATCTACATATTATAACGATATATAATAACATACCATTAATAAAATACATAAAATATTAGAAATACATCTGATTTTGTTGTAAAATTTATGAATTCATACATTTTCCCCACCTACTTAAAGCAAACAATTACATTAATTTTCCAACTCTAATTTTCTTTTATTGTAATTTTTACGATTTCATCCCTTTCCCCACCTACTCACAACAAACAATTACATTAAATTCTTCAATTCTAATTTTCTTTTATTGTAATTTTTACGATTTCATCCCTTTCCCCACCTGCTCACCCGCAGATAGTACATTAAATATTTCAATTTCACCTTATTTTGTTGTAATTCCCACAGTAATCCCCACAATATTTTCCACAACACTCCCACACAGATATCGCCACTCAGGCCTTCCCTCACAACAATTTCTCTCACAGCAATTTTCCACTCAAGCATCCCCACCTCCCCCAAAAAAGCGCCTATGTCATTTTCTGACACAGACGCCTCTCTTATTTTCTCATATTTCTCATTTCCCCATTTCCCGTATATTACTATTTCTTGTATATTACTATTTCTTATTCTGTCTGCATTACTTTTCTTCTATCTTTCTCATTACGTCCTTATATCCACTCCAGTCCGTAATGTAAATATCCGCCAGTTCCTTTACCTGCTCCTGGTTTCCGGCACTGCTTTCATCGTATATTCCCACAGTGTTTAAACCCATGCCCTTAGCTGTTCTCATAGAGTATGCGGCATCCTCAAACAACCACGTATCAGCAGTTGTTGTTCCCATCTTCTCCATTGCCTTTAAGAAAATATCCGGTGAAGCTTTTCCTTTTCCCACTTCAGTAGTGGTAAATACTTCATCAAAATACTTCATAAGGTCAAGTCGTTTAAGAGCTGCCTCAATCATAGGTCTGTCTGTAGATGTGGCAATAGTCATTTTAATGCCCATCTCCTTTGCATCCTCTATGAAATTTCTCACATATTTCTTTTCCATGGCTTCCTTATCATAGAATTCAAACACCCTGTTGTTTATTCCGTCACAGATTTCCTCTATGGAAAGGTCAAGACCGTAGTTCTTTTTAAGATATTCTGCCCCTTCCGCCATGGTCAGGTCAAACATTACTTCTCCAATATTTTCATCTGTTTTAATTCCTAAACTTTCAAGATACAACTTTCCTGCATCCATCCATATGGACATTGAATCAAGTATTGTTCCGTCTACATCAAAAATAAATCCTTTAGCCAAACTTATTCTCCTTTCCTGCTAATCTGCCAAAAAGCCACGGCACTTGCAGCTGCCACATTTAATGAGTCAACTCCGTTAGCCATAGGTATTTTTACTGTATAATCACTTGCCTCAATGGTTTCAGCCATTAAGCCTTCCCCTTCTGTTCCAAGTATAATGGCAAGCTTTTCCTGTGACAACAATTCTTTATTATCAATACTTACTGAATTGTCAGTAAGTGCCATTGCCGCAGTTTTAAATCCCATATTTTTAAGGATTTTCATGCCATCATATGGCCATTTTAACTCCCCATCAAAAAAAGTCCAGGGAATTTGAAACACAGTTCCCATACTTACCCTTATGGCACGTCTGTATAGTGGATTGCTGCACCCCGGTGTCATTAAAACAGCGTCCATTCCAAGAGCTGCTGCCGAGCGAAATATTGCCCCTATATTAGTTGGATTCATAACATTTTCCAATATGGCTATTCTCTTAGCCCCGGCACAAACCTCTTCTATGGTTTTAAGCTTTGTTCTGTGCATGGCACATAACATTCCTCTTGTAAGTTTAAATCCTGTTATTTTTGATAACACATCAAACTCCGCTGTATACACCGGAACACTGCCACATCTTTTTATAATGTGTTTTGCCTCTCCATCTATATGTCTGTGTTCCACCAGCATGGAAATAGGTTGGTATCCTGCATCTAAGGCTCTCTCCACTACCTTTGGACTTTCCGCTATAAAAATTCCACCGTCCCTGCCAAAGCCTCTAAGCAGCTCCGGCTCGTTACATCTGGCATATATGTCTAGTTCCTTAGATTCAAAATCCGTTATTTCCACAATGTTATTATTTTGCATTCTTAACTCCAAATTTGCTTACTATCACACATATAATCACGGTAATTACCATATCCGGCAATGTATTACCTACAATTATATCTACTGTCATCAAATATCTGTACAGTACAAATCCGATTATCCATATGACCACATTTGCTACTTCCACATTTTTTTCTATGCTATCCTTCTTTATAATAAAGAAATCCGCTATCTGAATTGCAATCATTGGTGCAAAAACTGAACCGATTAAGTACAAAAAGTCTGTAATATCATCCATTGGATAAACAATTGCAGCTATTGTTCCCACTATTGTAACAGCGATTGCCATATATTTTCCTTTTATTTTATGTGAAATGGTTTCGCTGGAAATTCCTGCTGAATAAGCATCTAAATAAGTAGTTGTAACTGTAGAAAATACAATTATTAAAAGACCTGCAATTCCCAAACCTGCCTTTAACATAATCTGGTCAATTCCTGCATCCTGTGTATAAATTGCAGCTCCCATTCCGATTATGTACATCCAACAGCTTACCAAACCATATACAATGGCACTGGCTGCAGTTGCTTTAACAGGCTTTTCGGCTTCTCTTGTGTAATCACTAATAAGAGGCAGCCATGAAAGAGGCATTGCAACGGCTAATTCCACTGCTGCTCCAAAGGTAAGCCCGTCTCCTGCAACGCTAACCATCTGATGATTGTCAAAAAATACTACTTTACAAAGAATAATTGTAAGTATAAATAACGCTGACATTGCTACCACATTTATTTTTTCCACATTGCTTATTCCCACAATAATCCACAAAATAATAAGTACGCCTATTACAAGACACCATACCCATTTTCCTGTGTTAAATATGCCGTTAGCAGATATTGCTCCATCATAAATCATTATTGCCGTCCATCCTGCTAACTGAATTACATTTAATGCTGAAAAGATAATGCTTCCTTTTTGTCCAAAGCTTATCTTAACTGTTTCCATTGAACTTTTCTTTGTTTTAGCGCCAATTATTCCTGCTAAAAACAATAACACACATCCAATAATATGTCCAATAACTGTTGCCAGTATACCCTTTGTCATACCAAGGGATGCCAAATATGTTCCTGTTACGATTTCTGCAATTGATACCCCTGCTCCAAACCAGATTAAACTGTTACTAAATACTGATGTTCCTTTTTTCTCCATGTGATGTTCCTCTTTCCTTTATATTTTAGTATTCGCCTTTAATTGCAAATGCGTGGTTCATAGGCCCACTGCCTTTTCCTAAATCAAGCATTGCAGCCAATGCTCCTGAAATGTAAGCTTTTGCTTTTTCTACTGACTCATCTAAATCTCTGCCTTTTGCCAGATTTGAGGCAATGGCACTAGAAAGAGTGCATCCTGTTCCGTGAGTATTTGGATTATTAATTCTTTTTCCGTAAAACCACTTGTATTCCCCGTTGCTATATAACAAATCGTTGGCGTCATTTATGCTATGACCTCCCTTGCATAATACGGAGCAGTTATATTTTTCACTAATATATGCTGCTGCCTTAATCATGTCTTCCTCATTGCTAATAGTCATTTCCGACAATACTTCCGCTTCCGGAATATTTGGCGTAATCACTGTGGCTAATGGTATAAGGTATTCCTTTAATGTTGCAATTGCATCATCGCTAATTAATTTAGCTCCACTAGTTGCCACCATTACCGGGTCTAAAACAATGTTTTTTCCATTGTATTTTTTCAAGTTACAGGCTATGGTTTTAATAAGTTCACCGGAAGATACCATACCTATCTTAATTGCATCCGGTGTAATATCCTCAAAAATAGCCTTTAACTGTGCCTCTAAAAATTCAGGACTTACCTCATAAATATCTGATACGCCGGTGGTATTTTGTGCAGTTAAAGCTGTAATGGCACTCATGGCATAAACACCATTAGCTGTCATTGTCTTTATATCTGCCTGTATTCCGGCGCCTCCACAAGAATCGCTTCCCGCAATTGTTAATGCTGTATTCATTTTCTTTCCTCCTTGCTTTTTCCTATGGTCAATAGTTTTAATCTATCGTTTTATATAGCGGTAAAAGGTGGTGCCCCCAATTTGCCGCTTTGTTTTCTTTATTTAATCATTTCTAAAGTTTTTTCTTTAAGTTCTGCTGTTGCTTCTTCAATATTTTTCTGGGCAAATATTGCACTAATTACAGCAATACCGCATATTCCGCTACCGGATAGCTCTTTCACGTTATCCTTTGTAATGCCTCCAATGGCAATAACCGGAATATCCACTGCCTGGCAAATTGCCTTCAATGTATCGTAAGATACATCCTCTGCATCATCCTTTGAGCCTGTAGGGAATACTGCTCCTACTCCTAAGTAATCAGCGCCTCTCTCCCGGGCTTTTATTGCCTGCTCCACTGTTTGAGCTGACACACCGATTATTTTGTCATTGCCGATTTTTTTTCTTACGTCTCCGGCTTCCATGTCACTTTGTCCTACATGTACGCCATCTGCATCCATTTTTAATGCAATGTCAACATTGTCATTTATAACAAAAGGAACATTGTACTTTTTACATAATTCCTTTATTTCAATGGCTTCCTGTAAAAAACTTTCCTCATCTAATTTTTTCTCTCTTAACTGAACAAAAGTTGCTCCGCCTTTTAATGCTTTTTCAACCTGTTCATAAAGTGTTTCGCCATTTAACCATGCTCTGTCGGTTACGGCATAAAGCAATAATTCTTCCGGTGTTGTATTACCTGATTTCATATTTTGCTCCTTTTTCTAATACTTCTCCATCCATGTTGTAAATAGCATCAATTATTCTGTTTCTGTAAGTTGAATTTCCGTCACCTTCTGCCATTCTTCCGTAGCCGATTTCTCCTGCTAACCCCATGGCACATACTGCTGCAGCTGCTGCCTCAAGTTTGTTATTCTTGTTAGCAACTACAAATGCTGTCATCATTCCTGATAACTGACAGCCTGTTCCTGTGATGGCACTCATTTCCGGTCTTCCGTTTCTTATAACATAGCACTTATCACTGTCACATACTAAATCAATTGCTCCTGTAACGGCAATAATGCTTCCCGTAGCCTTTGAAAAAGCCTTTAACTTAGCTATTGTTTCGTCTATGTTATCTTCTGTAACTTTATCTGCCACGTCAGCATCTACACCCTTTGTGCTTCCGCTTCCTAACATCAAAGTTTTAATTTCAGAAATATTTCCTCTAATAACATCAAACTTAACCTCTTCAATTAACTTGTTGGCTGTTTCTGTTCTAAGCTTACTTGCGCCTGCTCCAACAGGGTCTAACAATGTAACATGACCTAATTCGTTTGCTTTCTTTCCTGCTGCAAACATTGAAGGTATTGTGTTTTTGTTAAGAGTTCCAATGTTAATGTTAAGTCCTCCACATATAGAGGTAATATCCTCTACATCATCAATGTCATCTGACATTATGGGACTTCCGCCACAGGCTAACAATACATTTGCCACATCATTTACAGTTACGTAATTTGTAATGTTATGTACTAAAGGTACATTTTTTCTTACATTTTCGATACATTCCTTAAACATCTTTTCCTCCTGATATTTTTATAAAATAAAACGGACAAACCTAACCTGGCTTATCCGTAATGAATCCTTTTATATTCCCTACGTTGGCATTATCCAAATCAGGTTAAAGGGTCGAAGTTGATTACTTCCTCTCAGCCTGCCTACAAGCTCCCCTGCTATTAAATTTGTCCGGTACTATTGTATATCTATTTGGAAGATATTTCAATAAGTTTTATTTCTTTTTCATATATATAATTCCCGTTATATCCGCCAGTGCCCATCCAATAGGAATTGCCATCCATATTCCGATTTCCCCTATAAATGGAGACAGAATATATGCTAATGCAACTCTTGTACCTAGAGATATTACCGTAAGAACAACTGACATTTCCACCTTTTTAATTGCCCTATAATACCCATATAATAGAAACAGACAGCCTATGCCAAAATAAAATGCCCCTTCTATTCTTAAATATTTTATACCTGCTGCAATAACCATAACTTCTTTTTTGCTGATAAAAATATGCATAAGAGGCTTGGCAAAAATCCACACTAAAAGGGATATGACAATGCTAAAGGAAATACTCATTATAAATGCTGCCTTAGTACCTTTTCTTATTCTGTCTTTATTCCCTGCACCATAGTTTTGTGCAACAAATGTTGAGTAGGCATTGCCGAAATCCTGTACCGGCAGATATGCAAATGTATCTATTTTAACTGCTGCCGCAAATGCCGCCATAATAGTTGTTCCAAAGCTATTTACCAATCCCTGAACCATTAATATACCAAAATTCATAACTGATTGCTGAAGACATGTTAAACAGGACAAATTGGCAATTTCCTTAAGTATATTTTTGTTAAAATGAAGCTGACTTCTTTCAGGATAAAGATCTCTTCTTGTTTTCAACACATAAATTGTTATACCAACACCTGATACATACTGGGAAATAACCGTAGCAAATGCTGCCCCTCCTATTCCCATGGACAATACCATAACAAACAGCAAATCAAGACCTATATTAAGAACCGCTGAAACTGCAAGAAAAACTAAAGGTGCCGTAGAATTTCCCAGTGCCCTTAAAAGACATGAAAAGAAGTTATAAAGGGATGTGGCAAAAAGCCCTGAAAAAATAATTATTAAATATGTCCCCATTCCTTCGTAAACATCCTCCGGAGTTCTTAAAAAGTGCATTATTCCGTCAGTTCCTACATATACTGCCACATTTAAAATCACGGTTATTAGCATAATAAGCACAAATGCATGAATTATTGACAATTTAAGCAACTTATCCTCGCCTTTACCCTGATAAATAGAAAAAAGTGCTCCGGAACCCATACTTAGTCCTAAAAATATTGATGTTAAAAAAGTCATCAGGGTATATGCAGAACCTACCGCCGCTAACGCTGCTTTTCCTAAAACCTGACCTACTATCAGGGTGTCTGCTATATTATAAAATTGCTGCAAAAGATTTCCTGCTATCATCGGCAACGCAAAAAGCAGAAGACTTTTATATATTTTTCCTTTAGTTAAATCGTAGTACATTTCTTCTTCTCTTTATTTTTGTATTCTCTGGGACTTACTCCCACTATTTTCTTAAAGGTTTCCGCAAAATAACTTGAGCCATTAAATCCACATTCATAGGCTATTTCCGTCATTTTCATATCTGTTTTCATAATTAAATCAATGCTTTTGTCTATCCTATATTCTACCAGGTAATCATTAGGACTTCTATTTATTATTTCTTTAAAAATTTTGCAACACTGGCTTCTGCTAACATTGCCTGCTTCAGCTATTTCTTCTAACTTAATAGTTTTTTTATAGTTAAACTGAATAAACGCAATCATTTTATGCAATGTATCTGCCCATGGTGATACACCTATTTTTTCTGCCCCTTTACAACTCCAAATATAGCTGTTCCCAATAACGCAATACAAATAATTGCCAATATAATCTTCTTCATAATAGTAATCCTCTTTATAATTTCAATCTTAGTTTCTGATGTTTTTCTGTGTATTTTCAGTATCAATGAAATTTACATATTTTCTATTTGTTGCATTTTTATTTGCACAACAATCTCTTTTATTATAAAGATAATCGATTTATTTGCAAGTTCTGTCTCGCAATTTGGAGTAATTGATTACGGTTAAGTTTCAATTCTTTCTGGACTTTTCTGTGAAATTATTAATTTCCTTGGTCTCACCCGGGGAAGGGGCGATTCCTACCAGGATTTAACCATAAATCCATCAATTTCCTGGTTCATTTTACTAATTTCAGCCATAAAATGGGCGATTCCTACCAGGATTTAACCATAAATTCATAAATTTCCTGGTTCATTTTACTAATTTTAGCCATAAAATAGGCGATTCCTACCAGGATTTAACCATGAATTCATCAATTTCCTGGTTCATTTAACTAATTTCAGCCATAAAATGGGCGATTCCTACCAGGATTTAACCATGAATTCATCAATTTCCTGGTACAAGAAATTTTCCATGTCTTATAAATTAATAATCCCATTACTTACATATCAAAAAAGAGCCTTACGCCAACACGTCCCACCAATGTGTTTCATGCCAACATAACGCTCTTTTTGTTCTTTTGTCTTTCCGTCTATTTTTGTTTTGAAAAGCTTATTTCTATTTTACCTTGAAAAGTTTCCGTCTATTTTTGTTTTGAAAAGGCGAGATAGCCTGCGCCAATTAAACCTGAATCTTCATTTAATGTGGATTTTCTAACCTTTATATATGGCTTCATTACTCCGTAAACTTTTTTCTTAACCAAAGCTTCTATTTCTTCCACAAATCCATCAATCTTAAGGGCAACAGAGCCACCTAATATTACGATATCCGGGTCAGCGAAACCATATATTAAAGCAATAAAGTTAGCAAGATAATTTTTTGCGTCCTTCATTATTCCTGCTGCCACTTCATTTCCTGACAATGCCAAATCATTAACTTCTCCGGCATGTTTAACTAAAAGTCCTGCCTTTTTGGCTCTTTCAGTAATGGCTGTTCCACTGCTAATTGCCTCAATTCCTCCCGGAAGAATGTTTCCGTGGCTTGGGCCGTCCTGAATCATAATACTATTTGCCACTTCGTTGGCAAAACCATGGGCACCTAAATAAACCTCTTTGTTAATAACAAAGCCGGCGCCAAGTCCTGTAGATACAGTTAAATACTGCACAATATTACAATCCTTTCCCTCACCAACTACTGCTTCAGCCAATCCTGCCAAATTAGCATCGTTATCTAAGTAAACAGGCTTACCGATTTTCTCACTTAACACCTTTGAAATTTCAAGATTATGCCACTTACCATTAAGATTAGGCGGTGTCAAAACCTTTCCATTTATTAAATCAAGAGGTCCCGGACATGACATTCCAACACCTACAATATCCTTATCAAAGGATTTGATAATGTGACTTATTTCATTAAGTGTATTTTCCGGTTCCTTATTATCAGTAGAGAACTGCTCTCTACTGATAATATTTAACTCTTCATCTATTAGGGCAACTCTTGTATTGGTTCCTCCAATATCGATTGCTACCGCATACTTCATTTATTTCACCCATATTGTCACAAACTTACAGTGTGACAATTCCTTTACTGAAATTGTGTTATTTTCAACCTTGATAGCCTCTGTCTTTTCTTCTCTTAAGTTAGTATAATATGCCTCTTTTACATCAAAATTGAACTTAATTTTATCATCTAAATTCCTATGGTCTTTTCCATTGTAAAGACGAATAATATATCCATCATCTTCTTCTGCCTTTTTAATAGCTGATACCACAAGATTTCCTTCAGTTTCAAACAGGCTGTGAACAATATCATTCTTTCCTTCAATTTCTCTTTGTGAGAAAATAAGTCTGCCATTTAAGAACTCAGCATATGTGTACACTTCCATATTTGTATCGTACTGTTTTGCCAATGTATCAATACCAGCGTCGTTAATATCTCCTGCATAAGTTGTAAATCCAAAGTTAAATTCCATTTGCTTTAACAACTGAGCTGCCGGTGTTTCAATAATTCTCTCTCCACTGGCACGTCCCGGACGATATATAAGATTCTCCTTACCCATAAATCCATAGGTTCTAAACAATGTTAATCTTATTTTGCTGTCATCTAATACTTCGTACTCACGCACTCCCTGTGGAATAACTGCAACGCCTGTTTTTCCATCAGTAAGAGATACATATGACTGTGTAGGTTCAATGCTAATAGGCGGCTCCTGCCATGTAGACTGGTCATTTGCCCAGTTGGCAAGTTCCTGTATTCCTGTCTTCTTTTCAGACCTATTATTCATTGATTCCATATACAGTTTCATTTCTTTTTCGTAGTAATTAGGACGTTTAATAAGTCCAAACTGCTGGTCTGCATAGTTAAATGCAGAAACTATCTGGCTGTCAAATACTACACATAATCTGTGGGAAAGACCTTTGTTATCAACCTTAACATTGAAATCAATAACCTTTGAGCCTTTTCTTAAGGCAACTGTCATATCAACAGGCATTGTTACGCTGACTTTTCCCTCTGCTCTCTCTTCAAGATTTTCAGGAACAACCATGTCAAAATGAATAACTGCCTGACTGTAAACATCACTTCCGCTAATTTTTACAGAGGACTCTGATTCATTTGAAAATACTTCCAAATCTTTTCTTGGTGGTGAGTAGTTAAAGCTGTCTCCGTCGTCACCATTTTCAACCAATATTCCCTGATTCTTGTATGTTACATTATTTTCCTTATCTACTATTGTAAGTGAGCCGTCCTTTTCCACTTCAATTGTGTAATATTCATTTTCAAGAACTGACTTCTCTTCCATTTCCTTATGGCTGTCTTTTTCTGTGTCAACACGGTACTGTACATATCCAAGAGCCGGCACATCATTAGCCTTAATTGCCATTGTAACTTCAAAAACATGGTCAGGAATGTAGAATTTTCTTGACGGGTCAATAGTAATAATCTGGGATAAAACATAATCCGTTAAATCTCTTGACTGAATAATTGTATAATCTACATTATTTCCCTTTTCATCAACAATTGCAAATTTCCCACCTGGAACATAAGTTTTAACAATAACTGTATCTTCACGTTTCTGTGGTAATGTATTGATTAATGTAAATGTCATATCTGCACTGTTTTTAACATTAGTTGCAATTAATCTTGAATGAAGTTCCACAAGATTTATGGCAATATCTCTTGCCTGCTTATACCTTACATAAACATCTTCGTTGGCTGTATCGGAAATACATGAACCAATTGAATCATGAGCTGCATTTTCAAATAACAGCTTCCAGATTTCTGCCACTGCCTCGTGAGGATATTCATTTCCTAAGTTATAAGAAATTGTAAGTAAAGGCTCCATTACATTTGTAACATAATTTTGAATCTGAGTGTTCATAACCTTAAGGTCTGAACGGGATGAGAAAATTGACTTGTGTATTCTCATATGCTTTGCAATAACTAACTCGCCCTGTACTTCCTCCAATTCCGGCTTTTCACTTTTAACATCCTTAATATAATCTTCAATACAGCTGATAACATATTCGTTCTCAGGATCTTTCTCGTTTCTTTCCTTTATAAGCTGTGGAAGATTGGTACGGATAGGTGCCTGATCAAATCCGTTAGGGAAATATATATGTCTTGTAGCACTACGTCCACCTGCTTTTTCAAGACACTCCTTCTCCCAAAATTCATCATTTTCCTTTGGATCTTCCGGAATCTTTCCACCAATATAATAACCGAAAGGAATCTGTGTTGTAAATACCACGCTGCCGTCATCACCTTTCCAGTTGAAATCAGTGTGTTCAACCATGTCATCACTAACACCACGCCAGAATAATGTATCTTCAATGCCAAATTCCCTGTAAATCTGCGGCATGTTTCCTGACTGTCCAAAAGAATCCGGCACATAACCTACATTCATGTATTTTCCAAAGCTTTCGCAACGCTTCATTCCGTAATACATATTTCTTACAATGCTTTCTCCTGAAATAACCAACTGGTCTGTCTGGGTATACCAAGGACCTATAACCAGTTTTCCCATTTTCACAAGCTTTGTAATGCGCTCTTTATCCTGTGGTCTCCACTTTATATAATCATCTAATAATGAGCCCTGGGCATCAACCATAAAATACTTAAATTCAGGGTCACTTTCTAATGTATCAAGAACATCTCCCAAATCCTTCATAAGATATACTTTTGATCTTGATGTGGTAAAATACCATTCTCTATCCCAATGTGAATGTGGTACTACATGTATCTTTCTTTTCATTTCAATTCCTTTCCTTATTTATTTTAAAGTAAATAATTTTAAAACAGGCAGGGGCAAAAACTTAGCCCCTGCCCATTAACTGAGTTATTAATTTGTTGTAATACTTATAAACTTATGAGTGACAAAATTTACTTTTGATACCACGTCATAATATATTATTTTTTACTATTTAACATCTTCAAAAGATATTTCAATTTCATCAATATCAATGTCTTCTGACTTTCCTTCGTCTCCTTCATTAAAGTCAACCACTAATGTTGCAAGTAAAGCGATGATTAATGATCCTACTAAAATACCTATAAGGTAAGCCCATCCATGTGTTACTGATACGAATCCGTAAATTCCACCAACAGGAGGGATGTCACCTTTTCCACCTAAAAGAGCAATTACAGCTGTACCAATAGCTGCACCAAACATGTTAATTGGAATTAAGAACTGAGGTTTTACAAGTGTGAAAGGAATAGCTCCTTCTGTAATTCCTACAAATCCCATTGCCCAGTTTGATTTACCTGTCTCTCTAAATTCTGCTGAGAATCTCTTCTTTCTGATTACTGTTGCAATAGCGTATGCAAGTGGTGGCATACAAATTGCTGCGTTGATAAATACGTTTGGCTGATAAATTCCTTCTGCCATTAATGCGTTTCCTGCCATCCATGCTGACTTGTTGATTGGGCCACCCATATCGCAGGCAATCATTGCTCCAAGGATTAATGCCATTACTAACTGTGAGCTCTGGTTCTGGCACATTGAACTAATCCAGTTTACAAGCCATGTGTTTATTGCTGCTAATGGTGTTGCCAATATAACACCCATAATTATTGCAACTAATCCTGTTGCTATTAAAGGACAAATAACCAGTGGCATTACAGAATTCATTGACTGTGGTAACTTAATGTGCTTCTTAGCCCATTTTACTGAATAACCTGCAATAAAAGCTGCAATTACAGCACCTAAGAATCCTGCGTAAGTATTTGATGCAACTGCACCACCGATTAAACCTGCACCAATTGCCGGCTTATCTGCAATACTGTAAGCAATAAATCCTGCTAATACTGTATTAACCATTCCAATACCTGTCCAACCTACATTTTCAATTAACTTCATTATATGCCAGATTCCTGTTCCATCTGCATATGGATCTAATGAAGTGATACCAAAACATAAAGCAATAAGCTTTGGTATTGCAACTACTAATGATGCTCCGATAATAAGTGGAAGCATGTAGCCGATACCTGTCATCAAATGACCTTTAGCGTCTTTAAAAAACTGTTTCATTTCTTAATCTCCTTTTTTATTTATTATTAATTTTTATTTGCTAACTGCTGCTACACATTTTTTAAGTACAGCTTCCGGTGCCTTGATACAAATGTTTATATCAACACGGATAACTTTCTTGCCGGCGAAACGTTCCATGCCAACGATTTTCTGGTCTGATGCAATGATTACCAAATCTGCTGCCTTTGCTTCTTCATCAGTAATTGTATTTACCTGACCCATGCTGCCCTGCTGTTCCATTTTTACATCATATCCTAATGCCTGTCCTGCCTTCTCTAATGCCTTTGCTGCCATTGGTGTGTGTGCAAGTCCTGCCGGGCATGCTGAAATTCCAACAATCTTCATCTTAATTATCCTCCTTCATGATTTTTAATATATATTCCTTTAACATTGACTTGTCTGTTGAAGACTTAACTGTGTCTTTAAATTCGTCTTCTAACAAACTTGTTGCCAATTTTGAAATCATTATTAAGTGTTCATTTCCTGCCTTCTCAGTAGGAACTATTAAGGCAAACACATATTTCACTTTTGTGTCGTCCATTGTTTCCCAATCTAATGGATTTTTGCATTTTACAAAAAATACTGCTGTTTCTTTTGCGTATTCTGACTTTGCATGAGGAATTGCAAATTCATTCTGAAGTCCTGTAGAATACTCAGCTTCTCTTTTTAAGAAATCACTCTTTAAGCCTTCCTTGTTGTCTGTAATTCCCATTTTCAATGCTTTTTCGCTTACAAAGTCAAGTAACTGTTCCTTGGATGCTACATCAACATCTAAAAAAATATATTCTTCTCTAATCATTCTTTTTTCCCTTCTTTATGTGCTTTTCTTTGTTACTATGGCTATATCATAATCCACCGGCTTTTCCATTTCAATTCATACGATTTCCAATTGAAAACGGAAATCATTACAATTAAAAATCCGGTATTTCCGTTTCAAAGTGGAAATAATGTGCAATTGTTGTATCACATTTCCGTTTCAAAACGGAAATTTTTGACTTTGCTCTTTTTAGTTAAATATTCTATACTATATCATATATAAATAAGGCGTGAATTAAATATCAGACATTATTACTTTTTAATAGGAGAGAGGATATATGTTTCAACACAAACGTTTAAACATGATGTTCAATCATATTAGGAAAAACGAATATACTCCTGTAAGCAGTCTCCAGTCATTGCTAAACATTACCGACCGAACTATCCGCAATGACATTTTGGAAATTAATGATACTTTGTCTGCTTGTGGAGCTTTGGTTAAACTTAAGAGAAATTACGGATATTATATAGAAATAACTGATGATGAAAAATATTCAGATTTTCTAAAAACCTTTGAACACAGTGATGATAAAAAAATGAATATTGATACTTCTGAGGAGCGTATTAAGTATATACTTAATGAATTGTTGTCCTCTGAGGATTATGTATCTATGGATGAGCTTTCAGAAACTGTATTTATTTCAAAAAATACTTTAAATAAATATATAAA
>OCHA01000311.1_pt1 | contig 63565 bp, 44 predicted proteins | sample 1538591 | NCBI WGS metagenome assembly OCHA01 (sample SAMN04571710, study PRJEB22368) | human gut metagenome | biome: human gut; material: stool | host: Homo sapiens | place: Luxembourg | collected 2012-09-06 | reverse complement strand
AGACGCAGCTTTCAAAAGAAATCCGAGCAAATTTCTGGGATGAAATCAAGGATAAGTTGTGGAATAATATTTTCTGGTCAGACAGTTACTTTATTACGACTACAGGAGGAGCAGACATTGAAACGATAGAAAAATATATCCAAGACCAGGGTATTGAAAAACCAAAACGAAAATATACCAAAAGGCAAACAAAAAAAGAGTGAGGAAAAGACTCGCACTTGATATTGATTGACTTATTTTTTGTTATGCCGCATTCATCCCCGCCCGACTATGTCGGACGAGGTTTTCTGCGGAAAAATGGATAGATATAATGAGTAGGACACCAGCAGGGACAGAGAAAGATCCAGCGTCCCTGTCCCCGTGGTTTTCTTCAGGGTGCAGGTGGCTTTTTTCAAAAAGCTGCTCCTGCCCCTCGGAGAGCCTTCGGAGAACGCAAAACCTGCCTGCAGGTCGCATTTTTGATGGGTGTACCCGTCAAAAGTGCTTTTGCGTTACTTTTGGCAAAAGTAACAAAACCGAGAATGGTTGAAATTTACAGATGGGAGATGAAAAAATGCAGAGAACGATAAGTGCAATGGTCGGTAAAGGCTCGGTCAATCACAATAGCCGAAAGTTCCGAGCAGAAAATGTAGACGGAACTCGTACTCATCTCAATATCGACTACTGCAATGAAAATATAAAGACTGTTTATCACGAATTATTTGATGAAGCATTGGAAAGATACAATGCCAAGCAGACAAGGTCAGACCGAAAGATAAAAGATTATTATGAAAAAATCCGTAGTTCCAAGCAGGAAAAACCGTTCCGCGAAATCATTTTACAGGTGGGCGGTAAAGGAAATATGAACGCTGATACGGAAAACGGAGAACTGGCAAAGCAGGTTTTGGATGAATACTATCAGGGGTTTCAAGAGAGAAATCCACAGCTTCGAGTGTTCTCGGCTCATCTGCATATGGATGAAGCTACACCGCATCTGCACATAGATTTTGTTCCCTTTACCACAGGTAGCAAGCGTGGACTTGATACAAGAGTGTCGCTGAAGCAGGCTCTTGCAACGCAAGGTTTTAAAGGCGGCAGTCGTGGCGATACGGAGTGGTCGCAATGGGTACAGTCCGAAAAAGAACAGCTTGCGGCGGTGATGGAACGCTATGGGATTGAGTGGGAACACAAAGGTACACACGAAAAACATCTTTCTGTTTTGGATTATAAAAAACAGGAAAGAGAAAAAGAAGTTGCTGTTTTAGGTGCGAAAATCGAGCAGAAACAGGTTGAATTGGAGTCCTTGTCCAATAGGGTGCTGAACTATGATAAGGCAAAAGATGAGCTGTCAAATCTTGAATTTGAACTTGATACTGCACCAAAATATCAGTTGCCCGAACCAGAGAAATTTATGAGTGCAAAGGCATATAAAGTAAAAATGGCAGAACCAGTGGTAAGGAAATTGAAGGAACTTGTCAAAACGGTGCTTGCTCGTTGCTTTGAGGGTTGGGATAACTATCACAGGCTGAACACAGCGAATGCACAGTTATACCGTATGAATCAGCGTTTAGAAAAAGTCAATGAAAGACTGACCGAAGAAAACGCGAGGCTGAAAGCAGAAAATAAAGATTATAGCCTGCTATGCAAGGTATTTGGTCGCAAACAGATAGATGATTTACTGGAACAGGCAAGAACAATTAAAGGTCGCAAGCGTGATAATTCACTCTCACGATAAATCAAAATCACAGGAGGAAAAGGAAAATGACAAAGACAATTTTTGAAGAAATGGGTGGAACTTATAGACAAGTGGGCGATTATTTGTTGCCAAACATTACAGTACGAACCAAAGAAACAGAGTGTATTGGCTTATGGGGACAGCGGCACGCAAGGCACTTAAAAGAATATCATAAGGTCTTGTATATGAACCTGCTGACAAGCGGAAAGCTGTATAGATATCTTGTAGATGTTGATAGGCAAGCAGGGGATATGTTTCTTCGACTGGTAAAGGAATATGCGGACAGGCAGGGAGTGACGGAACAGTTAAAGGCAGAAAATCCCCACGAATGGATCGGAAGAATGAATAACATTCAGGCATGTGTGAGGGAAGTTGTTGGAAAGGAGCTTATCTACATATAAGCGTTTTGAGGTACGGTGCTCCCGCGTTTGCAGGAGCGCTGTACCCATCAATATGGTGTGGAAGATAGAATTTTGCAACGGGTAGATGTATAATTGAAAAGTAAAAATTAAAATTTGATGATGAGAGGTAGATATGAACAGTAAAAAATTATTTCTTACATCTAGTGGATTATCGGCTGATATGAAAAAGAAATTTTTCGATATTATAGGAAAATGTCCAGAAGATGTGAAGGTGCTATACATTCCAACTGCTGGAATTGAAACAGATGGAGCGAGAGAAGGCTTTGCAGTTTGTTTTCAGGAGCTTTCATCTATGGGTATTCGGTATGAAAATATATTAGTATATAATCTGGAATTGATTCTCTCAAAAGACTATCAGAGAACATATTCGACGTGTGTTACAGATCCTTATATGCTTACCAGACTGTTAACGATTGAGGAACTGCAATCTTTTGATGCAGTTGTTGTTAGTGGTGGTGATGCTGCGGTATTGTGTCGTGAAATGATTAGAACAGGATTTGATAGAACGATTGAGAAAGCAATTAATAATGGTCTTGTATACGTTGGAATTAGTGCTGGTAGTATGTATGCGGCAGGTAATTTAGATGATGGATTAAATATTATTAACAACCCTATAATTCCCCATTGGAATGGAACCAAAATAATTGAATTACCAGATTTCGGAGAAGCAATAAAGATTGTTGATGGACAAGCTGTTTATGTAGAAGATGATTGTATTAGTTTGATTTAGCCAAATAGTTTTACGAATTACAACTTGTAGGAACAGAAAATCAAATGCACATAAGCATTTAGAGGTGCGGTACTCCTGCATTTGTAGGAATGCTGTTACCTGCAAAATATGTGAAAGATTGAATTTCGCAATGGATGTATAATAAAAAGAAAAAATTATGAGGTATATTACAATGTTAGAATTGTTTGTCCAATTATTTAAGGCTGTACTGCAGTTGTTTCTTGCGTTGCTGAATCCTATATTTTTAAGGTTTTGTATGTTTTGTGCAGTTAATTGCCTTGATAGGTACAATTATTCCTATTGAACGAGCATTGAAAAAGAATTTTGATAAGAACGGAAACAGAAAGTGATAGGAGAATTTGCAGAATAACAAAGAAAGAAGGATACATATTATGGAAGAAAGATTAATTGCATTTGTTATTTGGGCAATAATGGGCGTATTATTTATTGCAATGGGCATTTATGATTTGAATTCCAAGAAAGCAAAACCTTTCGGATTCTGGGCAAATGCTGAGGTGGCGCCGATAGAAGATGCGAAAGGTTATAATCGTGCTTTGGGTATATTGTGGTGCGTGTATGGCGTTTTGTTTACGTTAATTGGATTGCCCTTATTAGATGAACAGAATTCGAGTTTGATTATTTTATCTATATTGTGTGCAATGCTTATTAGTATTGCGGCTATAGTAGTATATGTAGTAGGTATTGAACCAAAATACCGCAAAAAGAAATAGATGGAAATATTCAGTAATACTGAGAGATGAATTTCAGACTAGTGTTGAATTTTTAAACAAAACAGCTTATAATTTACGAAAGAACATATAGGTATTATCCACAGTTACCGAGCAAGTGTTATCAACACCGATAACAAAATGATAACATTAGTTTGTATAGGCAGGATAATATGGATATATCAAATAATCAAAAGAACGAGAAACACTACGGAGAATGATTCCTAAACAAAATGTGTTAGTCTTTGTAGAACTGGAATAATTAAAAATAATGGCGTGTGGAAAATTGGATGTTTTCTGCACGCCTTTTTTCTTTTTGTTTTTGATTTTAAATCCTTGAAAATACGTAGTTAATGTGATACCATGATATCATGTCGTGTCTTAGGTGGCTCATTTTGGAGGTAGATTATGGAACAAATATTTATAAAGAATATCAAAATCAATAAGGTTCGCCATTTAAAAAATTTAGATCTTCCTGTTTGCGAGAATAAATGCAAACACATCATACTTACGGGACAAAAATGACTATGCCATAGGGACAGAAAAAGGATCGGCGTCCCTGTCCCAGTGAGAAAGGAGTAAGATTGTATGCTGAGTATTTTTTATGGTGATCTGAAAGAGGCCGTGTATAATACGGCAGCTTATTTTAAATATGATTATGAAGATGATTGGATTGTGGATCCATTTGTAAAAAAAATGATTGAGGATGTAGACAAATCTGCTGTTTTGGACAGTGGTGTAATTGATAGTCCTGTGTTGGGAAAAATACCACCAGTGGGTCTATCTGGTGGGGTAAAAACACTTATTCTTGTAAAGTTTGAAAAAGATAAAATATTTAATGCATCTACTTGTGGTGACAATTGTGCTAAATGGTTGTTAAAAATTGCAGAAACAGAAGACCGGACAATTAATTTACACCATTTAATGGATTTTGGAGACGAGAAGTTTAAGATTCATATCGCAAATACAGACCAAATTGTACATTCTATGGAAGAGCTTGTGTCGATAGCTGGAGAATTTGTCTGATGGAGGATTTGTGATATGAAAGGGAAATACAGAGTTGTTGTGTCTACGAAACGCTTAAAATATGATTTTGAACTGCATAGGAATCTGACAATTATTCAAGGAGATAGTGCAACTGGAAAGACGACTATGATAGATATGATTAGAGAATTTGTCAATAATCCATCTGGTACTCCAGTTGAACTTGTATGCGATAAGAAATGTTTTGTCTTGGAAGGTGCTTTGTGGAAAGAACAATTGTCAGGAATAACGGATAGCATTGTGTTTATTGATGAAGGAAATGAATTTATTAAAACAACAGAATTTGCTGATGAGATTCAAAAAACGGATAACTATTATGTAATTGTAACACGAGAGTCGTTGCCTTCATTGCCATATAGTGTTGAGGAAATTTACGGAATAAAAACATCTGGAAAATATGGGACTTTAAAGCAGAGCTATCACGAATTTTATCAATTATATGGCGCTAATACGTATGAGAGAAATATCAACCCAGAAATTGTAGTCACAGAAGACAGTAATTCAGGATATCAGTTTTTTGACAATGTATGTAGGGAAAATAAATTAGGCTGTGAATCAATGAATGGAAAATCGAATGTGTTCCATTACTTGAATAAGCATAAGGATGAAAAAATACTTGTAATTGCAGATGGGGCGGCATTTGGGTCAGAAATACATCGTGTATTACGTTTGATAGAAAACAGAAGAAATGTAGTACTGTATTTGCCAGAGTCATTTGAGTGGATGATTTTGAAAGCTGGTGTTCTTAAAAACAGTCAGGTGGAGAAGTTGGTCAATGATCCGTCTGAATTTGTAGAGAGCAGTGAATATTTCAGCTGGGAGCGCTTTTTTACGGCAGTGTTGATTGAAGCAACAAAGGATACGTATTTGGCATATGCAAAGAAAAAATTAAATCCTGTTTATCTAAATGAGCCAATTAAGAAATCAATTTTGGATCAAATGGAAAGAGTTAAATTTATAATGAAGTGCCAATGATTTTGAATCAGAAAATTAGTAAGCCAGAATAATGGTGTGCAGAAAATGAGATGTTTTCTGCACGCTGTTTTCTTTTTGTTTTTGCTTTCAAATCCTTGAAAATACGTGTTCAATGTGATACCATGATATCATGTCAGAAACATAAGAAAATCAAGAGATATAAAGGCTTTTGATACTTTTTGTGCCTGACTGCGATTGCAAAGAAAGGTCAAAAAGATGGAGTTTAAAAAAGGAAAATGGATCAGGCAAAGTAAAGCGGCAGCGATTTTTCTTTTAGCAGGGGCAATGCTGCTTGCGATATATGGAAGCTTTGCTGCGTATACTAACTTTAACAGTGTTAAACGAGTCGTATCGACAGGAACACAAAGTGATACAATGTTTGGTTCGAATTATTTGTCGCTGATGAATTTAAGCGATACAAGCATTCCGGTCAAGAGAATTTCACTTGCGGAGTCGAATGGTACATATACATTTACAGTACAGGTTTGCAATTATGTGTGGGGCGATCCGACGCTGTATAATCCGAAAGACATTACATACAAAGTGACGGCAAAGCTGATATCGATGGATGGCGGAAACCTGCCGGATAACTGCACTGGTATCGAAATGGGCGGAAAGGCTTTTAATGAAGATGGAGCATTGACTTTGGACAATAAAACTCTGGCTACAGGAAGTGCACAAACAAAGTCTTATTCGATTGTGATTCCGAAAGATCTGAAAGATAAAATTAAGATCAAAATCGAGGCAGTGCCGGAGAATATTTCGGCAGATGCCGTCAACAACCAGAAATTGGGGGCGATTCTTTCCTTTGCTGATTACGAGGTGACAAAAAACTGGACAGGTCATTTTATTGACTCAAAAACAGATCGCAAACCAGATGATTATGATGCTTTTAATTATGAGATATCTGGAAATGGTGCTGGAACAGTGACTGTTACATGGAATGAGAGTTTGTTGCTTAGTAAATGGGCCACGAATGATAAGCAGCAGAATGGTTCTTATACTTTTAATGTTGATGGATCAATAACTGCGATTCAGTTTCAGTTTTATAAAAATCCAGAAAAATGGAAAGCGCTAGAAGATTGGGAGGCTCTTGAAAAATTAGTTACTGTTAAATTTAAAGAGCAAAATGAAACAGAAACAAAATAATCAGGGGAATTGGATATATGATAGACTGGCATTATTTTTACAAATATAGATAGGATAGACAAATATGAGACAACAGGTATGTAAAAATAAAAGTTGGAAAAAACGTGTGGCGGCAGCTGGAATGGCCATTTGTATGGCATGCACGATGCCTTTTTCTGTGCAGGCTGAAAATGTCACAGAGGAATATAATGTGCAGGAAAATTACAGTGCTGAGTCTGCAGCAGAGAATGTATCAGAAGAGAAATCAGAAGTTCAGTCATATGATATTGAAACTGCCAAAACAGTTAATCAGGAAGATAGTGCAGCACAAGAACCATCAAAGGAAGAGGTGCAGTTATCACTTCAATTAGTGGCAGTGGAGGAAACAGATACCACAACGCCTACTTTAACGCTTGATGCAGCAGGTGAATTATCTGATAAAATAAATGTAAAAGGTAATAAAATTGAAGTAACAGATGGAGAAGGCTTAATTTTACTGTCAAATGTAAAACCAGAATACTATGCTAATTGTGAGGTTGAGTTAATCACAACATCAGGTTGGGATCTTACGAAACCAGTAAAGGTGGGTGGAAAAACTAGTACGGATGGAACAACTGATATATCTGGAACAGAGTATAGTTTCCTAGGTCTGGGAAGTGAAAATAATCCTTACGCGGGCACGTTTAGGCTGGATCAGGGAACCGCTGCCACACAGTATTCTATAGCAACATCCCGTTCTCTCTTTAATGCGCTTTCGACAAAAGCAACCTTTAAAAGTACGATTCCATTTAGCATTGCTGAAAAAGAGTCTAGTACAAAAGAACCGCTTTTAGCTAAAACATTGAAGGCTAAAAGCGGTGATAGCACACAGGAAAACTCTGCTTTAATATGTAATATCGTACTGAGAGATCTGAATTCAGACAAGATATCAAATCCAGTCATCGGTGGTCTGATCGGTACAATGGAAGAAGGAACGAGTGCTGACATCACATTTACAAACCAGTTTACAGGCGATCTAAAGATAAGCGGTACAGATCATGTTGGCTTATTTTGTAATACGATGCAGGCAGGTTCTTCTCTGACGGCAACTTTTAAAAGTGGTCAAGGTGCTGGGAAAATTAGTGTGGCAGCAACTGAATCTGGCAAGGATGCAGGTGGATTTGTAGGTCATATGGAAACAGATGCCGGCTTAACTATTGCAGGTACATCTGTTTATTCAGTTGCTTCTTCATCTGGAAATGCAGGAGGTATTGTTGGATCTTCTGTAGATGGAAGTGTTGCCGTAAAGGTAAGTGAACAAGATACCAATATTTTTCAATTTGCTGATTCAATTACGCTATCAGCAGGCAGTAACAAAGCAGCAGGTGGACTTATAGGATCATATTCTATTGCAAAAGCAGAGAAAAACTTTGACCTTTCTTCATATCAATTTACGAAGAGTACGATTACTGGCGGCAAAAATGCCGGTGGTTTATTTGGTGAACTTAAAATTACAAATACAGCAGATACTGCTGGTATTTCTGTCTCTATTTCAGGCAATACAGAAAATTTTGATAACAATACAAAGACAATCACAACAGAGGTGTCTAATGCAAATGTTGTAACTAATTATGGTGGATTGATTGGAAGCTATCAGTCATCAAATATGAAAAATACACTTACAGTAGAGAAAAATGCTATTGCTACAACAGGAGGAGAAAAACTTAATGATGGCTCTTCCTACGGTGGTGTTATTGGCGAAATTAGTGACAACAGCTATGTGGAAATAGAAAATGTATATGCTTCCACCAGCGATATGAAGTCAAATGGTAAGGCAAGCTTTGGTGGCCTTGTAGGAAAAATGAATGATGGTTTTCTTAATGTAGGAAGTGTGACACTTAAAACAGCTGAAGGCGTTGATCTTGCAGGAGATAGTAAAAATACAGCTAATGATGTCGAGGGACGTGGTGGTCTTGTAGGACATCTTGTAAAAGGTGTGCTGCGTCTGCATGGAACGACCGATTTAAGTGAACAGAAAATTACAACTGCCTATAATCATGTTGGTCAGATAGTAGGAAACAATGGTAATGGTTTGGTGTATGCTCTTGGTGACGGAAATACTTTACCTGAGAATAAAGAAGGATGGAGTCTTATCCGTTACAATATTGCAGATAGAAGCGGTTCTGATATAGGTAACTGGGGGGCGGTTGTGCGTCTTGGTGATAAGTTGACGGAAGGTAGTGATGGTGCATTAACTTTTGATCAGAAAGAACATACAGTTACAGTAAATAATGGAACTGGTGGTGAGATAAAAGATACAAATGCTTTTGCGGCATATGCACTGGCATTTGATCTTTCAGATGCATATAATGCAAACTCAGCTTTGAAATTTAAAAATAAAGTAAATGTAGCTGATACTCAAACCGTAACTCTTACGGGAAATATTGATCTTACCAGCACTGGTATTTTAGGTATTGGTAAGGACAGTACTGAGAAAAATGAAAAAGCACAGACATTTACAGGAACTTTTAATGGCGGTAGTCACACGATTACATTAGACATAGGATCAATTTATGGTAATGGCATTTCCGAAGAAAATGGTACGCCTAACGCAGCAGGACAGCTTTACGCAAAGAGGAGTGATCAGAGAGATGCACATTATAGTCTGGCGCTGATTCCGTTCGCCGGTGATGTGATAATTCAGGATCTCACAATTGCGGGCACTGTTGCCTGCAGAGTTCCTCAGAAAGTAAATGAGGAAGAAAATTCAGGTGATATCAGATATCCGGCATTCGTCTCAGCGGCAATCGGTCTAGCAAGTGGGACTACAGCTTTTGAAAAAGTGACTGTTAATACCAAAGTATCTGTTGCAGAAGAAGCTGTTGCAGCAAAAAAGCTCCACGTCTGGCAGGCAGGATTTTTGGGAAGATGTGAAGGTAAGAAATTGACCTTTCAGAATTGTACATGGGGAAGTGAGTCCACGCTTACTGATGAACGAACTACCGGTAATCAGAGTATTGGTGGTCTGGCAGCAGAAGTGATGGGAGGCTGTGAAGTGTCGGTTGACACATGTAAATTAAGCGGTTCCATCACATCAAAATCTGATTCCAATGCTAAAGTCGGTGGTCTGATCGCAGTCAGCAGGGGCGAAACACAGAATGGTACTACGTCAGCAGACACAACGATTAAGATATCAAATCTTCAGGTGAACGAAGAAAAAATTGATACTAATGGTGCAAATAACACCAGTGGCGGACTTCTTGGCTATCAGTGGAAGAATACGAATGTAGTGTTTGCAGCATCTGCGGACAATACAGCCAGCGAAAGCGGGGTTACGATTTCAGGAGCCACATTGAATGCAAATGCACAGTTTGGCGGTCTGGTATATCAGGCAACCGGATACTGGAATGCAACCGCGAAGGATAGTATTGTATTTGAAAGCAAAGAGAATGCAAAAACGAACAGCTTTACAGAAAAATCAAGCAATACTAGTCCAAGTGGTCTGCTGGTTGGAACCGGTCTAATCAAAGTGACACAAAGTGGAGAGGAAGTGGTAGAGTCTGCACTATATCTCGAGGTAGGTACATGGGGAAATGCTTCCGATGCTGCTTATAAGATTGGCAATGATGCGGTAACACTTAATATCAACTCAGACTACTTCGATGAACTGGTTGGTACGACAAAGAAGGATGATGCTGGAAACAGCAATGCAGTAGTTTCTCTGGCAGTGCGTGACGAGAAGGGGACAGCAGAGCGTATTGATACAGACGGTACAGGAAATACCTATACTGGACAGTTACGTAATTATAAAAATGGAAATACAAGATACTACTACAATCTGGACAGTTATAGGAAGAATAATCAGACTTTGAATTTGGACAGTGTCACATCACCGGAAACTCTGGTTTTATGGAGTGTAGCTCAGTATGCAGCACCAAATATCAGAGGCTATTTCAGGCAGGGAGATCGGACAGATGTCACGATCACCGGCTCAATTGACCTGACTGGATATTCCTACTATCCGGTGACACCGCTGGGAGCAGTGAATCTTGGAACGAATCAGACGACGACCAGTCTGAACTTTGATTATGATGGCATGAATGCAAAAGAGACGGGGAATAAACCACTGTCAGATTCTGACCATCAGCATTATTTGATGCAGCATGGATTATTTTATCATACAACTCACAACATAGCGGTAAAGAGTACCTCTTTTTCGGGAACGGTAGGAAAGGAAAGTACAGCAGAGAACGGTACCTATAGTTCTGGTGCATTGATTTATGGAAGAGTAATCGGTGATCCGGTCAGCAATATCGTTGAAATCAGCCTGAATAATGTGACACTAGCTGGAATTTGTGTGACAGAGATAACAAAGGATGGCGCAGCTTATGCACCGCTTCTGATTAATCAGATGGATCAGGCAGTCAAATTAACTGTAAATGCGCTTTCTACAGGAGAAGGTTATACGACAGGGGAAGAATCTGGTAAGACAACTGTTTATGCAGGAAGCAGTCTAATCGGTAAAGTCGGCAGTGCGACGGCAACGAAGCTGGCTCTTTCATTTTCCAATATTGCACTGGATGGACGTCTGAAAGAGGATACATCGAAGTCTACATCCGTTTATAACAATGGGAATGTGACGGTTGATTATCATACAACACATACAATATTTACCAGGGCAACTCTTTTAGAATCCTTTATGTATTCTTCAGAAGGTACCGGTACGTATAATTTCAACAGTACGGATAATAAGGTCACATACGGTGTAGAATTGACGAATACAGGAACAAACGGACGTAATCCGGATAAACAGTATCAATATTATGACGGTGACAGCTATATCACAGATGAACAGGGGAAAAATGCCAATGAAGCATATGTGAAATCAAGATATAGCAGCTCGAATTTTATTCGCTACGTCTATACACAGCAGAATATTACAGAGAGCAAGTATGAGCTGGATATTAATCAGAAGACAACCGGTCTTCTGAAGGGATGTGGAACGTATGGAGATCCGTATATTATTGAAGATGCGCATCAGCTGAGCTCACTGGCAGCCTATATTCAGAATCCGGGCAGTGTTTCAAAATTCCAGGCAATTTTCAATTCAAAAGTATTGGAAAATCAGACACAGACTGCAGAAGGATATCATCTCCAAAATGGTGCGACCAGTGATGCAACAGGAACAGATATTACTTACACCTGGGAGAACGGAGTTTGGAATAACGAGAACGGGAATGCAGCTGATACGGAAAAGGCAACGAATTATCTGCTGAATGCATATTATAAGATTGATAAGGATATTACTTTGTCAGCAGAAAGCTTTAGCGGACTAGGTACGGAAGAGAAGCCATTCAGCGGAGTTATTGTAGGTGCCTCTCAGAATATTACAGTTGCCTTAACAGGAACTAATGAGAATAAAGACAGTTTTGGAGGTCTGATTGCATATAGCCGGGGAAGTGTCGTAAAAGATCTGATCGTGGATTATTCACAGGCAACGATCACCATGCAGGCAGACAGTCTTCCGGGGACCAGCAAAAATCCATTTTTTGGCGGTGTAGTTGGTTACTGCATGGGCGGGGATACAATCATTGATCATGTGTCAGTAAATTATGTTATAAAATCCGTGACGTTCAGTGGAACTTATCAACAGATGATTGCAGCAGGCGGCTATGTAGGTCTGGTCGGCGGTGCAACCCATGTTACAGAAGAAACGGACTACGAAAAGACCGGTGGCGGCGTGGTGTTCCGAAATATGGATGGAACGTCCAATACCTTTACGAATGCGTGCGCAGCTGCGGCAGCGGACAATAAAACAGTGAATATGGTAAAGGCAGATGGCACAGCCGATGGAAAATCAGCATCAAACGGTGGAAATTATTTTTACCGTAATCCTTATGTGGGACGTGTACTGGATGGCTATGCCTGTGCGGAAGGATGCACTGTAAATAACACGGATAAAAACTATACCATTTCGACTTTGACAGCAGGAACAGAAGACCTTCAGGTAAGCGAAGCAAGTGGAAGCCTGAATGTTACTGTAACCTCTGCCCAGGGATTGTGGCTGCTTTCCGCGATTGTAAACAGCGGCGCAGGGGCGATGGACTCAGGTGGCAGTTACACCGATGTGGACAATCAAGTGGTAGATGCTTACCAATATGGGAAACCACGTACTGCATCCTATGAAGGAATTGGAACAGCGACAGGTGCTGCGAATCTTACGGATGAAGCTTATTGGGGCGGAGTTGCAAGTGCTGCAGACAGCGATACGGCAAAGAATCGTGTGTCCTATCTGGTGAAGAATTATACCATAGGAACAGTAGCTGCTCGTCTTGCTGGGAAAAGTACTTCGGCTGATACCAATATTCCGGTTATGGTCACGTTTGCAACAGACAGCATAAATATGAGCTACTACGGAAATGGTTTTAGGGGAATTGGTTCCAGCTATGGAAATAATAAGAATGTTTGGCATAGTGACTGCAGTATTCCTGAAGTATATCGCCGCAATTTATTGATTAAGAGCATCAACACCGACAGGACAGAAGACACACTGATTACCTTAAACATGAATCAGAATGATTATCACACGGAATACAGCAATGGTGCATGGCGAAATCAGGGTGCCGGACTGTTTGTGGATTTTCACTTTACAGATGGATGTAAGGTAAGTCATCTTAAGATATCAGGAAACATTAAGCTTGGATTATTTGATGAAAAGGGTACGTTAACGTATGTGAAAAAAGGAGACAAGGATATGCATATTGGTGTGGGCGGTTTTGCTGCAAGAACGGCCAATTCCGCTGGTACGGTATCCTTTGATGGTCTTCATCTGGAAGACATAAACGTGTATGGTGGGACTATGACGGGTGGAGCCATTGGTTATATCGATGGATATAGTGAAAAGAGAAGGAATGTATCCTTTATCAACAACTGGACGATTCAGAACGAAAATGTAACAAAATGGGTTAATTACGATGGAAGTACAGGTGGATTAGTAGGCTGGAATGTAGGGCATGGTCAGTTGACGATTACTGGAAATGAAGGCGGTTCTGAAAATGTGAAAAATGTGAATCAGTTATCGGTTACTACACATGCGCAAAGCTTTTCTACAGCTGCTGCTGGTGGTCTTGTGGGTGCGAATGATTACAGTTCCGTAAAAGTAGAGAATGTAAGAGCACAGAATTTGAGTGTTTCAGGTAAGAATCTGCGAGATCTTGGTGGTTTGTTGGCATCAGGAAGAAAAGATGGTAAGTTCGAAGTGACAAAATGTTCCATTGCTTCTATGAAGATTACGCTAGAGATTAATTCCAACCAGAAATCTTTAAGTGCCTGCACGGGAGGGATTATCGGATATCACGAAAGACCACTGACGATTTCAAAAGTAGTGATTACGTCGGATTCGGTCATCAATGGTCAGCAATTTACTGGTGGTTTCGTAGGCTACTCAGCTGTCGATGTGACGATTCGTGACAGCAGTGAAGAGAATCTCAATATTAAGACAGATATGAACTGGATCGGTGGATTTATTGGATATGTCAACCCGAACAGAACAGCCACATTCCAAAATTGTAAGGAAGAAAATGTGAATATTCTTGGACGATATACAGGTGGGCTTGTCGGAGCTATGGACGGCAGTATACAGGCATCGAATATGGAATTTATCAATGTAGTAGGAGTAACTAATAATAATTCGGGATTTGCTGCATTGTTAGTTGGTAATACGGAAAACAATACTAAGAATCCGTACACTAACAAAGTCAGTGGATATAATCTGTTAGCAAAGAATTGTAAATTTGGTTATAATAACAAAGCAAAGATAGACGAGTTATCGACTGCAAATATCCAACAGATAGATACGTCAGGTTTTTGGATTGGTAAAGTAGGCGAAAAAGGCACAATCAATCTGGTAGCGGTTGCAGTTCAGGGGGAAGTCTTTCCGCTGGATGATATCGGTACAAAAAATGGAACTGCTGCGATCATTTATGCAGATGCATTCGTGGACCAGACGTATCAGCCGGTCAATTCCAAAGACAAACCATCTTCATCTGCCAGCCCGTGGCTGGATGTCAATCCGAAGAGCAGTGTACCTTTTGCTGACGGCACAGTTATGACCAGTAATGGTGTCGGAATGCAAGAAGGCAGTACAACAGCCGGTGCTATTTTAAAGGGCTTACAGGCAGGGACACCTGCTTCTGATGTTTATTGGAATTTACTGGAGAAAAAAGCAGAATTTGTGAATTTCTTAAATACGGCCAATGATGCCTATGTGACGACGTACAGGAAGGAAGAAAGCGCCACTACCACTGTGAACGAGAACGTTGATTTTCCGGTACTTGTGGTAAATAACACCGCAGGTGTAGATACGATGATCTGGAATTACATAGCGGCTATGACGAATGTCAGCAGCGGAGCAGGTGCAAAACAACAGATCAATAGCATTACTGCAACAACCTGGCAGTGGAATACCACAAAGAGTTCTTTCGAAGCGAAGAGCAAAGAAAATGCGAGCTTAAGTATCAGTAAAGATAGAAAAATCAGCATCGTTCCGAATGCCTACGATAATCAGAACAGCCAATTTACATTGATGGATGTCACTTATGCAAATCCGACCAATGATAAAGCAGAGCCATTTCATTTGTACATACCGGTGCTGGTGAAAAAGGTGCTCTATATCAGCTTCAAGACGAGATTCCTTGCGGGAACTGATTACTGTGCAGCAGATTATCCAATGAATGATGAAGCAGCCAATCACTATGCAACGGCTGGCTTCGATGAACCACTGACTGCTTACATAGAATACAGCTATGAGAAAGATACAAACTGGCAGTCGATGCTGGATAATGGAGAGAATCTGCTTTGGTCTTACGACAAAATCATGGATCTGGCATCGGGCAGTACGGCGGAAGCCGGGAAGACCTTGCTGCCATCAGGAACACGTCTGACACTGGTAGACAGACAGACGAAGCAGTATTATACCTATAAGACAACTGGTACAGAAGATCTGCATAAATTTGATTTTGCACAGATGACGACAGCAGATGGAAAGACTGCATTTTGCCCAGTTTATATCTGTGATTTACTGGATATGACGGTTTCAGATCCGGTTACGGAGGAAGAAGAAGGAACAACGTATTATGTAATAGAAAATGATCCGGCTAAAGCAACAGTCAGAGTAGGAACGACCTATTACCGCAGGGCAGAAGAGAACGATAAGGCTGTCAGCAAGTATCGTATAACGATCACGGAAGCATCCAAATCAGAAGCTCGAAGTGAGGGATATTATCTGACTGTTCAGGTTCCGGAAACAACAGGATATTCCGTTATCAACAATCGGTTAAATTATGGAGCTATTTCCCGTAAAGAGGGAACACTTCCAGCTAAAATTAAGTCAGATGAAAAGAAGTCCGGATCCGGCTATGTGGTATACAATGGCGTTGAGCAGGAATTTACGGTTTCCACGACTCGTATCCATAATGACAATATTATGGATGATACTGCAATGGAAGATAGCGACAGCATAAAAATCAATCTTGAAAGCAAATTAAAGCTGACAGAAGCTGGAAAAGACAGATTTAACAAGCTTGGTCCTTCTGAGGTACATCATCAGTTTACAATCAATCTGAAAAAATATCTGCAGGGAAAAGCGGAAGAATATGATGTGATTGGCACAGAAATAGTGAACTACACTTATACGTTTAAAAAAGCTGATGGAACTTCGATTTATGAGAAAACTGGTACAATTTCAGATGCGGCAGGAAAGGATGTATTGTCACTTCAATACGGCAGCAGTGATCTGAAAAAGGAATTAGAAAAAGCTATAGATGATAACAAAGCAATAACAGTTACTGCAGAAATTACGCTTACATATGCTGGTGCAGATAAATTTCCAGTAAGAAATACAGCTGATCCTAATGATAACAGCGGTATTTGTGTTGTTGGAGTCTCACGCATTGCTAATACGCAAACACAGCTTCCGATTACAGAAAACAAACGTACTGGTGAGGATAATAGTCGCTATTATACTACTAATCCATCCAAGGCGAAGCTGACCTACTCTGCTGTAGATCAGACTGCAATGGGTGATACCACACAGCAGCTTGGAATAAATCCAAGTGACACAGTAAATCCGGCTGATATCATTTATACAAAGGCTGATTATGACTATTCTAATGTAGATGAGGCAATTTTGAATAAGGCGAAATCAATCAGTTATAAGATGGAGCTGTTTCAAAAAAATGATTCAGGCTCATATGACGAAACAAAACCATTGCCAATAGAAGACTATCTTAAGAATACCGTCAAAGAAAATGGCAGTACAGAGGCTTCTACTGCAGGATCTTCTGAAACTTCTGGAACTGGTACTGTATACCAGTGGGAAGAGAGCTTTAAATCAGATGATGGCAGACATCAGATCGCCCGTTTCCAGTATGCACCACTTACGGGAGAAGCATTTGAACGAAAAAACTATACCTACGCTAATTATAGGGTACGTCTAACTGCAGTATTGCTGGATGATAAAGGAAACGAACTGGATGGTACGAAGGCAACGGATTATATCATCTACACGAATGCACGTATCAGTCAGGAAATTATGCAGCAGCAACAGTAATAGTAACTGCAGTAACGACAGTAAACAAAGCAATTACAGCAGAATTGAGGTGAAATGGGATGCATTGGAACAAAAAGAAAGAAGATCGGACGCCTGAGGATTACCAAAAAAAAGCAAATGAGCAGATACAGGAACTGAAAAATCAGTGGAAGACTTTTTTCCGAACAGGTCCCATTGTAATAGCAGCTGCTATTGTGATGATTGCTCTTAGTATTGCGTGGTTCGTCAGTAACACAAAGGTAGATGCGACAGGAGTCCAGATCAGTGCCGCAGGCAGTGAGTTTGACCTCGCTGCCGCCAAAGAAGATACCGTAGATCCTGCAGTCAGCAGTGCCGGCGCATATGCCAGTCTGCTGACTGTACCTGAGGGAAGCGAAGTGACCAAACAAGATAAGAAATTGTTGTCTACTGGGGGAAGCAATACGTCTATCATCTGGGCGATCACAAATGACAGCAACATGCAAAATAAAACAGATCAGGGAATCGAGCCGGGCTCTAGCGGAAGTATGACTTTCTATATTATTTCCCATAAGGATGGTCCGCTGAGTGTAAAATTGAATCTGACACTGACTGGATATCAGGTGGAGGGATGGGATCCATCGGCAGCGACAAAAAAAGGAGCAGACGATACGTCGACTGTGACAGTTAAGTCATTAAAGGAAGCCGATTCAACTGCCAAACAGCTATTAGAAGGTCATGTGCTGCTATTTGCCGGATGCGATAAGCCAGACTCAAATTCCACGGTTTCCTACAGTTCATACAAGGCGTGGATTTCAGAGGACGCAGAGCCTTGGACTATGACGCTGACAAATACATGTCTCAAGGACAGTACCGCAGGAAATGATACAGAAAACGCCGGAGGCAATGCAGTAAAAACTGCTTCAAATAGCGCACCTTTCCTTACGAGAAATGAGGACGGAAGCCTGACATGGCAGATTGATCAGGCGATCAAGGAGGCCGCTTATCCGGTGACGATTTACTGGATCTGGCCGGAAGTACTCGAATCCTATATCAGAACACCACAAGGCTATACCAAAAAATATCCGCTGTTGTTTCCGACAGACTCGACAGATTCAGCAAAATCGACCGCTCAGACAGCGTCTGGTTCTGCAGATACCAGTTTGAGTGCACTTCCGAAAGATCTTTTTACAAAGATGTGTAGTGTTAAGGAAACAGCTGATTCAGGCAGTGGTTCAAACCGGTATTTTCTCTGGACAGATCAGACTACGTTTAAAAGTACCGTTACAGAGGAAAGACTTTCTTTGATGCGGTCTAATTTTAATCCGGTTGTCTATGGAGCGATTGCTGCTTATTATAATTTAGCAGACCAGTATCTGGGAAGAAATGTCCAGTATGCAAAATTGACATTGGATGCACAGTAATAAAAAGGTGGTGAAAAGATGGATCAGCATACCAAAAAACTGCAGGACTGTGAAAAAGAAGCTTCACATAAATCATGGTCAGCACGAAAAAAACGTGCCATTTTAGCGGTGATTGCTGCGGCACTTGCTCTTTTAGTAATTCCTGTTTTTGCATGGCTGTACATGCAAAGAAGTATGGAAACGATAACAAAAGTAAACATGCCGTATGCCTTACTGATTGGAGCAGGAGATGCCAAACCGATCCAGCAGCTAGAGCTTAGTAATATTGATGTTTCAGGAACACAAAAATACAAGGATGTTGTATTCTGTGTGTATAGTGAAAAGCCATCAAAAAGCTATTATCTGCAGCTGGCACATACAACAAATATTGGATTTAAATATGAGATTTATAAAGCATCACGGCCTGCAGCAGATGCATCCGCAGCAGATGTGGTAAGCTATCTTGGCAAACAGTATAAAAAAGAGAATCCATTGGATGGCAGTTATTTAAATAAAAAAGATGAAAGCTCAGATAATGCTACGAATACTTATCATAATATAACATATGGCGAATATAAGAATGTTCAAAAATCTGCTGAGCCTCTTTATTGGAAGACAACCAGTCAGGAAACACTTCCAGAAAAACAAGATGACACTACATACTACGTTAATTATTATATTCTTCGTATTTTATGGGATGAAAACGTACAGAACAATAAGGAGACCGATATGATCTACCTTATGGCAGGTTAATCATTCTTGACAAAGAGTAAAAAAAGTGTTAGTTTGGCTACAGGAATTGGGTAAGGAGATGATTGCGTGTGAAGAGAAAAACAATTATTCAATTGACTGCTGCGTTGGCAGCTGTTGGTTTGGTAATGATAGGCGTAGATAGAAATACATCAAAAGTGGCTTTTGCAGCATTTGAAGGTGTAGAAGGATCTTCGGAATTTATAGATACAGCAGAATATGCAGAAGAGCAGGCTGCTGCACCAGTTGTTTTGGAAACGGAGAATGTCATTTCATCAGAAGAAATGGAGGCACCACTTGAAGAAAAAACGACTGTGCCAGGCACAGAAAATATTCCAGAAGAAAGTACAGAGCAAACAGAGACTGCGCAGACAACTGAAACATTGATGCCAGAGACAGTTGAAACGTCTGCTGAAACTATACCAGAGACATTTAGTGAGGCTGAATCATCTGAATCATCTAGTGCAAGAGAAGAAGAAACTGAGCCTTCTTCAACTGAATCAGCTTTGGAATCTGCTGAACAGACAACAGAATCACAGAGCGAGACAGAGGAAGAAAGACAGATGCTTACTATGGTCAAGCTTAATATTGATCAGGATTTAGAGACAGTTCCTGTCGCATTTTTGCCATATCTTGATGAACTGAATGTGGATGGATATTCACTGACGCTTGTGTATTCAGATAATACAGAAAAAATGCTTGATAAAGCAGATACACGTTATACATGGTCGATAGAGCATGAAGATGAAACGAAAGAAGAGGGTATTATTACAAGAACATATCGTGTCAGAGTGACAGAACTTTCTACTGGAAACACGTACGAGGCCACTCAGAGTGTTGATTTTGGAAAAGAAGAACCTGTCAGCATCAAAACAGAAGAAATGACGACTGTGATAGTAGAAGGAAATAAGTGGGTTATGGTGCAGTCAACACCAAGTATTACTGGCATTTATTCCATGAATAGCAGTAAATTGATTGACTGTATGTACTATGCCTCCGATAATGAAGCAGTTGTTTGTGCAGGCGATACATTCAAGCTTGAATAAGGTGTTACGTATCAGTTTCTGATCAAATTGAAGTAACCAGGGGGACAGGTCCGTTGGCCTTTTATCGGGGGCCGCTAGCTCAATTCGTGTCCCCAGTGGCACACACTCACAAACGTAAAAACCGCGCAGAGGGAATGGAAAACCAAACAAATTTCTCTGTGCAGCAGCCCGTGAGGGTGTTTTTGAAAATATAACATACGGTCAAAAATGGGAGGTAATGAAATATGAAGGTTGTAATTATTGGTGCGGGAGCTATGGGATGCCTCTATGGTGCTTATTTAAGCCGACACAATGAGGTCATTATGCTTGATAGCTACCAGCCACAGGTAGACGCAATTAATAAGAATGGAATTACAGTGTCAGAAGAGGATGGAACAGAGCAGCATTTCTCATCAGTTCGTGCCTGCTTATCTGGTGAGTACAAGGAAGATGCAGATCTTGTAATTGTATTTGTCAAGTCTACGTATACGGAAGATGCGCTGAAAACAAATCGCAAGTTGTTTGGGGAACATACGCTTGTAATGACACTGCAAAATGGAGCAGGAAATGATCGCAAGATTGAACAGTATGTTGTTAAGAAAAATATTATTATTGGAACAAGCAAACATAATTCTGTTAACAATGGAAACGGTCATGTGCGTCACAGCGGAACAGGTGCAACAACTATAGGCAGCAATCTAAAAGAAAACAGCAATCTGCAGATTATTTCAAATCTGCTTGAGGAAAGTGGATTTGCAGTAGAAATTTCTGATGATATTCAGCGTATCATATGGAGCAAGCTTTTTGTAAATCTGTCTATCAATACTTTCACAGCAATCACACGTTCTCCGATTCGTTCCATGATCGATAACCATTACGCGTGGGATTTTGCTGAAAAAATGATCTGTGAGGCAGTTGATGTTGCAGAAGCAGATGGTACACATTTTTCTTACATGGAAGTGTTAAATATGGTGCATCACGTATGTGAGGATGCAGGAAAAGGATACTCGTCCATGTCACAGGATGTCATGAACTGCAGGAAAACAGAGATTGATGCAATTAACGGTGCAATTGTAGAGCAGGCAAAGCTCTATAATGTAGCAGCACCATATAATAGGCTAATTGTAGATCTGATTCACGCAATTGAAGAATCGTATAAATATCAAAAATAAAACAACAGAGGACAGGGAAAACATATCCCTGTCCTTTGTGATTATGAATGACCAGGGGACGGTTCTTTTGGCCTACAATGTCTTATCTTAATGACATTGTTTTGGCTCATTGATTGTCCCCAGTGGTTTATTCCCAAATCAATGAAACAAATTAAGCAATAGATGAGATTAGCTTTATTCGGTATAGTAGGAACATTGCAAGTACAGCACTTAGCACATCGGCAATTGCCTGAGCCATCAAAATTCCATTGTATCCAAAGAGGGCTGAAAAAATCAGAAGCACGACAAGAAAGACAACTCCCTGTCTGCTGATTGACAGTAAAAATGACGGGATGATTTTTCCGGTTGCCTGAAAAAGTACCGTACATATTAGGATAATTCCGACGAATACAGAGCTGATTGCCTGCCAGCGTAGCATTTGAGAGCCAAGTGTAATCATCTCAGAATCCTGAACGAAAATTTTCATGAAAAATGCTGATTTTACGCACAAGACAATAGTTAAAATAAGGGCGATCGCAGTTAAAAAGCTCATGCAAAATCGAATCAGTTTCTTCAATTCACCATGCAGCTTTGCACCGTACAGATAGCCAAAAAGAGGAACTGCACCGAAGGCAAATCCTGTCATGACAAGCTGGACGATCATATTGATTTTCAAGACAATTCCCATTGCTGCGATTCGATCACTGCCGTAGGAGAGAAGAAATTGATTTAACACAATGACGGTGAGGCTTTGCATCAAATTGGTCAGCGCTGCTGTAATGCCAACGCCGAGGATTTGCTTTACTTCCTCAAGACTTACTTTGCAATAGCCAAAAGAGATAGACAGACAGTGGCTCTTTTTGTGAAGCAGTCCAATAAAATACAGATCACTGCACAAATAGCCGATTACAGTTGCAATTGCGGCACCAAGTGAACCCATATGGAAAACGGAAATCAAAATTGGGTCTAAAATAATGTTGATGACAGTGCCGAGTGCGCTTCCAATCATAGACTGAGAGGCAAGCCCTTCACAGCGAACCAAATTGGAATGAATGAAGCTAAGAACAACAATCGGTGCGCAGATGGCAAGCACACTGTAATAGTCTCTTGCATGGGAGAATGTGTCACTATCTGTACCCAAGAGAGTGAGTAGAGGGGAGCAAAATGCCATCATTAAAATTGCAAGAACGACACCGGTTGCAATCGCAATATAAAAGCAAAAGGAGCTGACTCGCTTGGTTCCCTCAAGATTATTTTGACCAAGAAGACGTGAGATTAGGGAGCTTCCACCCTGACCATAGATATTGCCAAATGCCATCAGTGTGGTAAAAACAGGAGAACAGACAGAGACACCGGCAATTAGTGCGGTGTCTTTTGTCTGTGCAATAAAGAAGGTGTCGGCAAGATTGTAAATGAGTGTCACAACCAAACCGAGAACGACAGGAAGCGCCATTTTAAAGTAGGTTCGGTAAAGATGTTTCGTATCAAAAATCGTATCCATAAAAATATCCTTTCTAAAAAATAATTCAAAAATTCCGCAAATTAGTATAACAAATTTGCTTGCGTTTGTTTGTGACATATGGCACAATAAAGAAAAATAAGAGGTGGTAGTATGCAAGAAATTCATGATGAAAAACGAATAGAGTCTATTTTAAGGCAGGAAAGTGAGCACTTTCAAAAAAGACCGCAATCAGTCCACTTGCTACAATATGAAAAAGGAGAATTATTGACGCAGCCTCTTATGCCGTTACGGCAGTTTCTCTTGATTGTAAGTGGGACGGTTCAGATTTTCGGGATGGATGAAACGAGTCGAACCTATAGCATCACCCTCTCAAAAGAGGGAACTTTGCTTGGCGATGTTGAATTTTGTAAGGATGAATTTAGCCCGTTTTTTACGGAAGCGACGGAATCGGTGCTTTGCCTTGCGATTCCTTTTGACAGCAATCGAACGATGTTAGAGAGAGATCACGTATTTTTAAAATTTGTCATGGCACAGATGGCAGATAAATTGTCGATGATGGCAAAAATAGAGTTGGCTGTTCAGACGTTAGAGGAAAAGGTCTTGTTATATTTGAATGAGATTTGGCCGAGCCATCAGATTACTAGCGTAAATGCGGCGATGGTGAGTCTTCACTGTAGCAGAAGGCAATTACAGCGTGTATTAAAGAAACTTTGTGACGAAGGAGTGCTTGAAAAATATGGTCGCGGAAGTTATCGGCTGAATCAAGGAGGCAAGTGCCTGACACCAGGCCCTATAAGCTAACAAAAGCTGATTTAAAAAAGTTTTCGTCAAGTCTTGGAGATGTGCTTGGATATATTAAGTATTCGAAAGACAAGAAAGCGTTGTCGAAATTTTTAAATGATAGCCAGGTAATGGTTATGGATAATGATGCTGCGAGAGTAATACGCGACATTACGAATACACCAATCTATGTTCCAGATGGAAAGGGGGAAATTGACATGTGTAAAGCAGTTAGAGATATGATTGACGAAAGTAAGCAGGAAGGTATTGCTGTAGGTAAGGCAGAAGGTAAGGCAGAAGGCAAGCTCATCACTCTTATAGATTTAGTTAGAGATAATTCCTTGAACATTGAAAAGGCAGCTGCTAAGGCGAACATGACGGTAGAGCAGTTTGAAAAAATAATGAATCAACCATTGGAGTGACCACCGAGGACGATTATTTTGGCCTACAATGTCTTATTTTAATGACATTGTTTTGGCTCATTGATTGTCCACAGTAGTTTACTCCTAAATTAATGAAACAATTTAAGCAACAAAATTCCATTGTATCCAAAGAGTGCTGAAAAAATCAGAAGCGCGACAAGAAAGACAACTCCCTGTCTGCTGATTGCCTGCCAGTGTAGCATTTGAGAGCCAAAAACTGGACATTCAAAGTCTAGGAAGGAGAATACAATTAGAAATGAAGTATTATGTTGTTGCTGACGTTCATGGTTTTTTTGATGAACTTAAGTTTGCATTAACTGAAAAAGGTTTTTTCACAGACACAGAACAACATAAGTTGATTGTCTGTGGGGATCTGTTTGATCGAGGCAAACAAGCTGCAGAATTGCAAGAATTTATCCTTGATTTGCTTGCCAAGGATGAAGTGATACTGATTCGAGGTAATCATGAAGATCTGATGCTGGAATTATTAAAAGAGACGATCATACCGTCTATGTTGGACTATTATGAGACTTCTCATTATATTTTCGTCCATGGATGGATTCCATGTACAGTAAAGGGTGGTCTGTTTGATCCGGTTGAATATATTTATAATAGCAATTGGCGAGACGCTGACAAAGTAGTTTGGAATCAGGCGAGATGGCAAAATGGAATGCAAGCTGCTCATAACCATGTAGTTGAGCCTGGAAAGAAAATTGTATGTGGTCATTGGCACTGTTCGTTTGGTCATACTCATTATGAAAATAAAGGCGGAGAATTTGAAAATGATCCCGACTTTAGTCCTTACTATGGCGAGGGCATTATTGCACTGGATGCCTGCACTGCATTTTCAAAAAAAGTGAATTGTATTGTTATCGATGATGAGGCGGATTTTAATGTAACAGCAGAGAACGAAAGATAGAAACAAATATCTAGACTGTTTTATTGTGAAATCAGGAATTGATCTGGTTCGATTAGATATTCGTCAAGCAGTTGACAAATAATTGTATTGTTGTTACAATTAAAACAATAATTATGAAGGAGAGGAATTGCCCTATGAGACGATATGTTTATGCATTAGCAGCAGCTACCATTATGTCCGTAGCGATGCCAGTAATGGCAGAAGAGACTAGCACAGAAGAGGAAACTAGTATTGAGGTAGACAGCACTGAAGAAAGTGGTACAGGTGAAGACCGAGCATCTGAAATTGAAAAATTGATTCAGCAGTTGGAAAAGCAGATTGCCGAGCTGAAAGCAGAGTTAAAAACGTTACGTGGAGAAGACGCAACAGTAGAGGGTGATATTGTATATCAGGATGATTCTGTGATCGTTACATACAATGGACTCAAGGAAAATGAGTACGGAGATGGATACACGATTAATTTTATTATTGAGAATCTTACAGATAAGAAAATCAATGTAGGGTATGATGATGAATCAATCAATGGCTTTATGTGCTATACCGGATTTTATGCTGATATTGTAGCAGGCAAGAAAACAAAAGAAGTGATTGACATGTATGAGGACTCTGATGATTATTGCCCAATGGAAGAGCTAGAGTCTCTGGAGTTTTGTGTTGTTGTGTCAGATGCAGACACATATGACGAGATTTCTACTTCTGATCCGGTTGTAATCAATTTTGCAAATTAATAGAGTGCTTTTGGATAATGCCAACGTAGGGAGATATCATATACGTGTTTTGGTTATGTGATCGATGAAAGAACCAATGGGTCAGATTTCAAAGAGGGACAAGTGCCTGACACCCGGCCCTAGGGAGTCGCTTGTCATCTTCCGTAATGCTGCGGATCATTTTGCATGAATTGCCAGAGGCGATTGACTAGTCTGGTGTTGAGTAGAGGACAGGGAAAGTGTATCCCTGTCCTCTGTGATTTCTGTAAAAAATAATTAGAAACTCATTCTTGATATGATATCAGCCCAGGCTTCATCATCGATTTCTTCATTGTGAAACAGAAGTCGCTTGTCGTCTTCTGTAATGCTGCGGATCACTTTGCATGGATTGCCAGCAGCGATGGACCAGTCTGGAATATCTTTTGTTACAACACTTCCAGCACCGATGACAACATTATTTCCAATGTGGACACCTGGGCAGACAACGGTGTTGCCGCCGAGCCATACATTGTCACCGATTGTGACTTCTTTGCCGTACTCATAGGCGGAATTTCTGCTAACTGGGTGAATTGGATGGCCAGCTGTGTAGATTGCGACATTTGGTGCCATCTGGCAGTTGTCACCAATCTTGATCTTTGCAACATCCAAAAGAGTGCAATTATAGTTGGCAAAGAAATTTTTGCCGACTTCGATGTGGCTGCCGTAGTCGCAATAAAATGGTGGATTGACAAAGGCTCCCTCTGATTTTCCGAAAAGTTCTTTTACTATTTCGGAGATTCCAGCAAAGTCAGAACGGTCAATAAAGTTTAGTTTTTGCAGAATTTGTCTGCATTTTTTTTGTTCCTCAAAAACGGAGTCGTCTGAGATATAAGCAAGGCCGGCATCTCTTCGCTCTATTTGATTCATGTGTGCTTCCTCCTTTTTATTTATTAGGAACAGGAAAAGCAATTTTGTCCCAAGCAATTACAATTCAATCACAACTGCCTCGCAGCTGTCAAGTGTCAGTTTCGGTGCAGATGTGGTATCAATCTGTACGCTGCCGTCTGGTCTTGTGGATAACAGAATGCGTGCTGCCTGGGATTTGAGTGTCACAGAAGCAGGCTCTTTTCCAAAGTTTGCAGCAATAAGAACACACTTTGACTCATCCTTTCGATAGAAAGCCATGATACTTTCTGTATCATCGTAAACAGGCACAAACTCACCATAGGTGAAGAGACTCTTGTATTCATCTGACTTACGAAGAGCAATAAGCTTGCGATAATAGTTTAATACAGAATGTGCATCAGCTTCCTGATTCTTTACATTGATATCGGTATAATTGCTGTTTACTTTAAGCCATGGAGTACCAGTCGTAAATCCAGCATTTTCGCCGTCTGTCCACTGCATAGGTGTTCTGGCATTGTCGCGGCTCATTTTGCTGCAGGCCTCAAGTGCAGCCTCATCGCTTAGTCCTGCCTCTTTTGCAACACGGTACTGATCCTTTGTGCTGATATCATCAAACTCATCAATACTGTTCCATTTGGCATTCTGCATGCCGATCTCCTGACCCTGATATAAAAATGGTAGTCCGCGAAGCAGCACATTTATTGTTCCAAGCATTTTAGCACCTGACGGCGTGTGGGCATATTCAGGCAAAAAGCGTGATACACCGCGCGGCTCATCATGGTTTTCAATAATATTAGATTCAAAACCATAGTTCTGATTTCTAAGCTGAGAGTCGATAATAGTTTCGCGCCATTTTTTAAATTCAATTGAAGGTGAATCATACCAGCCGTGCTTGCCGTCACTTAGGCATGCGGCACTGAAATCAAATATAGAAGAAAAATGACCGTCTTCGCCTATAAATTCGCGAAGCTCATCGCCCTTCATATTGAAAACCTCACCAACAGTGAAGGCATCATATTTTTCAAATGTATGCTTTTTTAAATCCTCCAGATAGTCACCGACACCATTTACGTGCTCGACCATTTTCCAGCAGCTTACAAGTCCGTCGTCACCGTCAGGCTCATAGTCAGGGAATGCCGGATCCTTTTTAATATTGATAATGGCATCAATACGAAAACCGCCTAAGCCTTTTTCAAGCCACCAGTTGATCATATCATAAAGCTTTTGTAAGAGCGTAGGATTTTCCCAGTTTAAATCAGGCTGCTCTTTTGCAAACATATGTAAATAATATTTGTTGCTGTTTGGAACTGGTTCCCAGCAGCTGCCGCCAAAATATGAGCGATAATTGCTTGGCGGATTGCCGTTTTTGCCTTCACGGAAGAAGAAATAGTCAGCATACTCACCGTCTGGGTCTGCGAGTGCCTTTTTAAACCACTCGTGCTTGTCAGAACAGTGATTGATAACAAGATCCATAATGATTGAGATACCGCGTTTTTTTGATTCAGCAAGAAGTTCATCAAACTCTTCCATGGTGCCAAATTCTTCTGCAATCGCATAGTAGTCAGAGATATCATAGCCCTGATCAACAAAAGGTGACTTGTAGATTGGTGAGAGCCAAATAATGTCAACGCCAAGCTCCTTTAAGTAGTCAAGCTTTGAGATAATACCACGCAAGTCACCGATACCGTCACCGTTTGTATCAAGAAAGCTCTTTGGATAGATTTGGTAGGCAACCTTGTCGTGCCACCATTTTTTATTTGTTGGATGTAAGTTTTTTATTGTATTCATTTAAATTAAGCCTCCATTCTGTCAAAAATTTAAATTTGCTTGATAAAAAAGATAAATTGTATTATATTGCTATTATAGAAAACAAAAATCAATTTTTCTTGCAATATTTTTTCATCATATAACACAATCCTGCTGTATTTGAGCGTTTTAGTATAACACAGCAGAAAAAGGAAAGGAGACACTTTGAAAAAGCTGTATGTACCGTCACCAGAGCAAAAAGAGAGTGCAAAGCATGGGGAGACATTATTTCCGATGCAAAAATACATTACAAAACTGGACTTAGTCCATCCGGTAGTCACAACGCACTGGCATGAAGAGGCAGAGCTGACGCTTATTACAGAGGGAGAGGGTCTTTATCAGATTGATCTGGTAGATTATGAAGTGAAAAAAGGAGATATTTTATTTGTTTTGCCGCTTCTTCTTCATAGTGTTTCATTAGCGCAGCCGCAAAATGAAGAGATGGTTTCTGAAACATATGTATTTCATATGAATTTTCTTGGCGGAAATTCAACGGATATATGTTCAACACGATATTTTGTTCCTATTATGAATCATGAATTAATATTGCCATGCCTGATTACGCCAAAGCATCCGGCCTATGTATTAATTCGAAAAATTTTTTATCAAATTGCATCACTTTACCATGAAGAGGTGCTAGGATATGAGCTTGCATTAAAGGGATTATTTTTGCAGGTGATTTTTCTGCTGCTTCAATACAGCACAAAGCAGGTAAAAAATATGCTGCCAGAGGAGGGTACGCCATCTGATAAGCTAAAAAACGTGTTGGATTATATTGAAATTCATTATGCAAAGACAATCTCCGTAGAGGAACTTGCAAAAATCTGCTGTTTCAGTGAATATCATTTTATGCGCTTTTTTAAAAAGCATATGAACATGACTTGTGTGGAATATGTAAACAATGTCAGGCTTGAAAAGGCAGTGGAGCTATTTGAGCAGGGCAATACATCTATTTTGGAAGTCTCCTTGTCGGTAGGCTTTCACAATTTGTCTTATTTTCATCGGGCATTTAAAAATAAATATGGAATGACACCGCGCAGTTTTATAAAAGAGCTGAAATGATTCCAATAAAAAGTGTGCAAAACATGGAAAATGTCTCAAATCAAAGAAAAATAGAAAAAAACACTTACATGAACAAAAAAAATGTGGTAAAATAGCGCAGCAATGAAAAATGGTTGCAGTATAAGTGACTGCATATTGGAAACGCACAATCCCTTTCGGATGATTTGGATGATAACGAACAACACATGACGCAATTGCCGCCACGCAAGTTGTTTGTATCATTTTATCAGATGGAGGGATTTTTTTATGCCAAAAAATAAGTTTCAAGATGTTATTTTCACAGCAATAATGGCGACCATTATGGTTTACGGAATGATCGTTTATAATGTCGCGCTCAATATGGGAGGTGTGAGAGGTGAAACCTTTATAGCAGCACTTCACGAGATGCCTATTATGGTTCCAATTGCATTTATTTTAGAATTCTTTGTAGTCGGAAAGATTGCAAGAATGCTTGCATTTACTGTTATGAGACCAGATGATCGTCCACAGTTTATTACTTATGCGATTTCCATTTGTATTTGCTGCATCATGTGCCCGATAATGAGCTTGATCGCAACGATTCTTTTTAAGGATACAAAGGATTTCCCAACATGGATACAGACCTGGGGTATGAATTTCCCGATGGCAATTTTGTATCAGATGTTTTATTGCGGTCCGCTAGTACGATTGATTTTCCGTGCGATTTTCAGAGAAAAGAAATAATATTATAGAAAAAGAGCCTGTCATGGGTATGCATCAATTTTACGCATACTTATGGCAGGCTCTTATGTTTGAGTAAAAATATCCCTAGATTAGATATTTAACAGATCACTGTAAGCCTTTAAAGCACCGTCTGTTTCATGTGCAAGAACGCGCTTTGCAAGAACCTTTCCAAGCTGTACACCTTCCTGATCGAAGCTGTTTAAGTTCCATACGAATCCCTGGAACATGATCTTGTTCTCAAAGTGAGCAAGAAGTGCGCCTAAGGAAGCAGGAGTCAGCTCATCACCGGTGATGATACTTGATGGACGATGTCCCTTGAAGTTCTTGTTTAAGTTGTCATCTTTCTTTCCGCAAGCGAATGCAACGATCTGAGCAGCAACGTTTGCGCACAGCTTCTGCTGGCTGGTGCTGTTTTCGATGTCAACATCAACACCTAACTGGCTGTTTCTAAAGCCAATGAACTGTAGCGGAACGATGTCAGAGCCCTGATGAAGCAGCTGATAGAAGGAATGCTGTCCATTTGTTCCTGGCTCACCAAAGATAACAGGACCGGTTGGGTAGTCAACTGGCTCACCGAAGCGGTTTACGGTCTTACCATTTGACTCCATGTCACACTGCTGTAAATGAGCAGGGAAGCGGCTTAATGCCTGAGAGTACGGTAAAACAGCAGTAGCCGGATAACCCTGAACGTTTCTCTCGTAAATACCAATCAGAGCATCGAGCATATCTGGGTTCTGGAAGATGTTCTTGTTTGCTGCGAGCTTGTCTTCCTCGGCAGCACCGTCAAGCAGCTGTGCGAAAACTTCTGGTCCAAATGCAAGAGACAGGATTGCGCCGCCAACACCAGAAACGGAAGAGTAACGTCCGCCGATGTAGTCATCCATGAAGATAGCAGTCAGATAAGAATCACTCTTTGCAAGAGGAGATGTCTCACTTGTAACAGCTAACATATGCTTGGATGGATTTAATCCAGCCTTTACAAGTGCGTCCTTTACGAATGCCTCATTAGTTAAAGTCTCAAGTGTTGTTCCAGACTTGGATACAACGATAAATAAGGAATGTGCAAGATCAACGCTTGCTAAAACTGCTGCTGCGTCATCTGGATCAACATTGCTGATGAACTTTGCTTCCATCTTGAAGGTGTTGTTTGCCTTTGCCCAGTTCTCAAGTGCGATATAAAGAGCACGAGGACCAAGATCACTTCCGCCGATACCGATCTGAACAACGGTGGTGAACTTCTCGCCATTTTCATTGGTGATCTCACCTGCGTGAACCTTGTTTGCAAAATCAGCTGCCTTCTTCTGCTGTGCTACATAAAACTTGCGCTTGTCAACGCCGTCTGCAACAACAGCTTTTCCAAGCTGTACACGTGCAAGGTGATGAAGAACCATACGGTTTTCACCGGTGTTGATAACGGCACCGTTGTAAAGCTCCTCAAATTTTTCAGAAAGCTCAGCTTCGTTAGCCAGCTTTTCAAGAGCGGCAAGAACAGTCTCGTCAACCTCTTTTGCAGCGTAATTGTAGCATAATCCAGCTGCCATCGGTACGCTGTATTTTGCAACACGCTCAGCTCCGTTTTCACCGGACATTGCCTCGGCGATATCGACATGATTTTTCAGTTTGGAAAGCTCGCCATAAGAAGCAAGTGTATCCAGATTTTTCCATGCTGCCATAATAAAATCCTCCTTAAATAGGGTGGCACCGTACATGACACGTTGTATGAAAGTGTTTTGTGGTCATGCCAAAGGCCATCTCTAAGACTGATTATACATAAAAACATCAAGGATTTCAACTTGCTTTTTACTTGCGTTTTTAATTTGTGTGTGATAAGCTGAGCGTAGAAACTGGCAGCAATCCGAGAAGATCGTGCAGATAAAGATTGCTCTTGGTCTTATCGGAAAATGAAAGGGGAAAAACAATGGAGGAGAGAAAAAAAGTTCTTAGGGTGTATAACAGAAAGCCAGTAGAAGGACAGTATCCGAATGGGTTGGCATACAGCGTGCATATGTCGGTAAAGGAAGATGAAGAGGAGTGTCCACTGCACAACAATTATGGTTTGGTATTTCCAAAAGCATGGGTGAATGCAGATAATGTGATTGTACCAAGCTTTGCTGGCAATCTAAAAGTGGCAGCCGTAAAAAAAGATGGAGCAGATACATATTTGATTACGGGAGAAGACTGGAAGTCGGATGGAAGTGTGAACGGCGAAAACAAGGGATTTTTTTGGAGTTGGAGTACAACAGATTTTCTGACTTTTGACGAATGGGGGCTTTGCTCAGGAGCACAGCTGTGTGAAAAAACAGGTTTGACGCTTGAGGCAATTCGAATGTCCGATCAGATTGCAATACCAGATGAAATGGCACAATGTATTAAGCATCATTGGAATGCACTTCATGCAAAAAGGCAGATGACAGAGCCAAAATTAAAATTCTCACTTGCGCGGGGACTTGCTGATCCGGTGGTTCTGTTATGGAAGGATGACTATTATTTTATTGCAACGAACGACAATGAGAATGACATTGGTTTCTATGTGAGAAAAGCGCATGAGCTAGAGGATTTGTTTGCAAAAGATGTAAAGACGTATAAGATTTTGGATAAGGATCCGGAAAATGGGTTTGTTCAACTGTTTTGGGCACCAGAATTTCATGTGCTGAATGGAAATTTGTATTTGCTGTTTACAGTAAGTGATTCTGAATGGAATCCGCAGTGCCATATCATGAAGCTTAAAGAAAATGGTGACATTTTAAATCCGATGGACTGGGAAAAACCAATCCGTGTAAGAAGAGCGGATGGAAGCTTTTTGTCAGAAGAAGGCATTAATATTGATATGACACCTGTAAAGTCGGGAGAACGCTATTTTTACGTGTGGTCTCATCGAAAGAACATTGGAACACCGCTTGATACAGGCTCAATGCTAATGATTGCTGAATTTGATCCAGTGCATCCAGACCGGCTGATCAGCGAACCAAAGTGCCTGTCCAGACCACTGTATGGCTTTGAAAATACGGAGCATACAATTAATAATGAAGGACCGTATGCATTTTATTATCATAACAAAATTTATTTGGCATATTCGGGAGGTGATGCGAGAGGATATCTGTATGCAATCGGCATGTTGACGGCAAATGATGGAGATGATCTTTGTGATTTGTCTGTGTGGGAAAAAGCGAAGACACCGATAGCCAGTTTTGCAACCATTCCAGGCGAGTATGGTCCGGGGCACAATTCTTTTTTCTGGGATCGGGATCAAAATTTGTGGATAGCTTATCACGCAGTTACAAGTTTCGAGGAAAAGATTGTGTCAAGTGGAATGAGACGTGTCTATTTTGAGCAGGATAAAACACCGAGATTTGATGTCATCGTTGAATAAGGAAACAATAAAAAGTGGAGGAGCGAATGAGCTTCTCCACTTTTTGTATGAAAAAATTATACACGCTTAAATACTGGCATTGAATCAAGCGGTGCGTCAGCGGTGATAGTCTGGCCACCATCGTAAACTTTATGGTCTCTTGTATCTTCCCACTTTCCAACTGGCAGATAAACATCGCGCTCAAACTGGTTTAAGTGGAAAATTGGTGCAACCAGGTAGTCACTTCCGAACATGTATTGATCCTGAAGCTCCCAACACTTTGAATCCTCTGGGAACTCATAGAACATTGTACGAATTAATGGAGAGCCGTTTGATGAAGCTTCTTCATAGAGCTGCTTGATGTAATCGTGCATCTCGATACGGATATCATAATATTTCTTCATGATTCTGTAATTTTCCTCACCGTAGCTCCAAAGCTCATTTGGCTGTCCTGTGTGAAGGTAGCCGCCGCCCCAGTCGCGTGTGTCAAGCGGTGGAATGTTGTAAGGACCACGATCACCGTGCATACGAAGAACTGCGGAGTAAACAGCAAACTCATACCAGCGAATTAAAAGCTGCTGGAAATCTGGATCATTTACATCATCAGTCATGAAGCCGCCTACATCTGTTGTCCACCACGGGATTCCGGCAAGACCCATATTTAAGCCTGCCTGAAGCTGGTCATAGAATGCTTCAAAGGTACTTGGAACATCGCCAGACCATACAACATTGCCGTACTTCTGGCTGCCAGCCCATGCACAGCGAAGTAAATTAACAACAGTGCCGTCGCCAAGATCCTTCATGTTGTCATAGAAAACGCGGCTGTACAGCTGCGGATAAATATTAGAGCAGGAGAGAGCAGGACCTGCAATGTAGCGGTAATGGTCGAAATCGTATACACCGTAATCAGGCTCGGAGTTGTCAAGCCAGAATGCGTCGATGCCAAAATCATAATAATTTTTCTTGCAGATTTCCCATACATATTTTCTTGTTTCAGGATTAAATACATCGATCTCAACACAGTCACCCTGATAGTCGTAAGTTTGTGCTGCACCGCGCTCAGTCCGGATCAAAAGACCGCGATCCATCATTGGCTGGAAGTTTTCGCTCTTTCTGTCAACTGATGGCCATACAGAAACTATTACCTTAATGCCCATGGAGTGGAGTTCATCTACCATTGCCTTAGGATCAGGCCAGTAGGTGGTATCAAATTTCCAGTCACCCTGAACAGTCCAGTGGAAGAAGTCGATTACGATCTGGTCAATATGGATGCCTTCCTTCTGGTACTGACGTGCAACGCTAAGAACTTCATCCTGTGTGCGGTAACGAAGCTTGCACTGCCAAAGTCCCATACGGTCCTCAGGAAACATCGGTGCGCGTCCTGTTACAGCTGTATAATTTTCCAAAATCTGCTTTGGTCCGTCAGCAACGGTCAGCCAATAATCCATCTGCTTGGTGGAACGTGCAGTCCATTCAGTATAGTTCTTTCCAAATGTGACCTGTCCGACAGCCGGATTGTTCCACAACATACCATAGCCGAGATTGGATACAGCAAAAGGAACACTTATCTGGGAATTTCTCTGGGCAAGCTCAAGGGTACATTCCTTTAAATCCATGTAAGCTTGCTGATACTGACCCATGCCGAAGATCTTCTCACCGTCATTGCTGTCAAATTTTAAATTCAGACTGAATTCGCTTCCGCCAATGATGCCCTTCCACTCGCGGTTTACAGTTTTTAAGCAGCGGCTTTCGCGGCTTAATGTGCCATCGTAGCTGCGATAATACTCGCGTAAAAACTGTCTGCCGTCACGGTAAAATGTGATAACACCTGCAAAGTTAACAACTGCGCATATGCGTCCATTTGTGATAGAGGCAGACTCACGCTTATCAATAGTGCCATCACCAACCCAGTGGTCAACTTCGTGACACTCTACATCAGCATGTGAACTTTCTGGTGTTTCTGTAAGTGCCCAGTCTTGGTTTGATAATTCTGGGAGCATGGTTGCACGAACACGAAGAGAATTTTTGCCCCACGGCTCAATACGAAGCATTTCGCCGCCGTTTCTGGCTATTAGAACGCCATTTGCTGTTTCAAATTGCATAAAAAACCTCCTTATAAATAGTGCGATAAGTATCGCAAATTTCTTCTGATTGTATTATACTAACAAAAGAAAGAAAATACTTGACCATTTTTCACAGATTCTAACACAATGTTGATTGTTACAGTTCATGGGGAGGTTTACGAAACGCCCACTCGGTGAAGTGACTTTGTCGACGGGCCCAATTCCGCGGAACCCCACTACACGTTTTCAACGTAAGTGTATTTTGACAACGGGTCCGCTACAACGTCCCGTCTCGTAAAGCACATTCACCTCGGAGCTTGAAGAGTATTGGCGTCCTGTGAACTGCAACAAAGAAGGAGAAACATATGAACCAACTAGAATTTGCTCGTATCCACGAGATGCAGTTTCATGGAGATATTCGATTTCATCTTAGGCTTCATGAAATGACAAAGGAACCTTTCTGGCCAGAGCCGGTACCGCCTCATTGGCATGAAGAGTATGAGTTTTTGGTGATTACAAGAGGTACTGGAACAGCTTGTCTTAATACAAGAACAATGCATATTGAGTCCGGGGATATTTTATTTATAAATGCAGGGATTGTGCATTCCTTTAGAGGTGATGAAAAAAATCCACTGGCATTTTATGCGCTTGATTTTGGAAGAGAGCTAATAAGCAGCTATGGCAATGATGATATTCAGCAAAAATATATCAGCCGTCAGGCAAATGGTGAGCTTATTTTCAGAGACCATTTCAAAAAGGATGATGCTATGTGGCCGTATATTGAAGAACCGCTAGAAGAAATACGTGTTCTTTGCAGTCAGGAAATGGCAAAAAACGAGCTGCTGATTAAATCAAATCTGCTTCGTATATGGCATTATCTTTGTCTGGATGCAGAAGCAACGTCATTTACTCTAAAGAAAAAGGATGATGAACGAGTGCGTATGATCAAGCATATTTTGCAGTATATACAGGAAAATTATGCAAGGAATTTAACTTTGTGTGGCCTTGCAGCATATTTTCATATGAGTGAGGGACAGTTTTGCCGTTTTTTTAAATCACAGATTGGCATGACGGCAATTGAATATTTAAATTATTACCGTATTGGTGTGGCTTGTGACATGTTAAAGGATGGCATTTTGCCAATCAGTGAGGTTGCGACAGAATGCGGCTACAATAACATTAGCTACTTCAACAGGACATTTAGAAGATACATGAACTGCACACCGGGAGAGTACCAGAAACGGTAAGTAAGACTAATATTTTGAAAGTAAGTCTTGAGAGGAAGAAAAAATGAAAAATATAAAAAGTAAATTTAAAACACTGCTTGACTGTTTGGGAAAAGTTCGTTTTTTGACCATGTATTACTGGATTTTAGCGATTACGATTATTTTATTTGTGGGATCTTTGTCAGTGACAAATGCAATCGCCAAGAAGGGTGTAAAGAGGGAATATCAGGAGTATAATGAATCACTGTTTAAGCAGGCACAGGCAGAGATGGAGCGAAGCATTCAGGAATTGATTCAGATTGCGTATAATATTATGTCAGACAGAGAGGTAAATACATATCTGAATACAAAATCATTGAGTGAGAGAAGCAGGCTTTTAGAAGAGGTGATTCGTCCAGAGTTCAGCAGCATTCAGGCGATTAAAAGCAGTATTGAGACTATTTCTTTGTATGACGCAGATGGAAAGCTAGTTGCAAATACGGGTACTTTCTATAAAGATGTGATTCCAGAGACAACAGAGGATGCTATTACCTTTTCAAGCTTGATTCAAATTGGAACGAAACGCTATTTTGGTATTTCAATCCCTCTGTATAATATTAATAAGACACAGATTAAGGGACGATGTGGAGAATGCTTTATTTTGATAAATATGTTATATCTTGATGAAATGCTTGAAGGGCGTCTTCCAACGAGTGATTCCAGCTTTGTATTAAAAGGCGGAGATAATCAGGTTATGGTGCAAAGAGGTTTGGTGGCTGAGACCTCCATAAATGGATCTGGTGAAAATGAAGAATTTGATCGAGGATGGAGCATTTATCAGGGAGAAATTAAAAAAACAAGCTGGGATTTGATTCTTAGTGTTCCAAATCATACACTGTATCAAAATTTAAACTATATGCAGCGAATAAATGGAATTACTTATATTATTATAGGATTGCTGTTGCTGTTATTTTTTGTTGTGATTTATGCGAGTATTCTTCGCCCAATACGTGAGCAGACATTGTTTATGAACTATTATGCAAAAAACAGAAAAAGTCGTATGGAAGTAAAATCACATAATGAAATGGGACTTTTAGCAGAAAACTTAAATGCGATGCTTGATGATATTGACATGTTGACAGAGGAAAATCTAAAAAGTAAGGAGCAGGTGTTAGAAGCTAATTACCAAAAGAAACAATCGGAGCTGTTGGCTTACCGCAATCAAATTAATCCACATTTTATGCATAATACATTTGAATGTATAAGAGGAATGGCACTTTTATATGAGGTTCCAGATATTGCAGAGATTTCCGAAGCACTGTCTCGCTTTTTCTCATATAATGTGCGAGGAAAGGGCTATGCAACGATTCGCGAAATTGCAGATCATATTCATGATTACGCATCAATTATTGGGTACCGTTTTATGAACAAATATACCATTTCAATTGAAATTGAAGAGGATGTGATGGAGCAGTGTATGCCAAAAATGATTATACAGCCATTAGTCGAGAATGCTGTATTTCACGGATTAGAGCCAAAGGAAGAAAGTGGCACAGTCGGTGTTTTTGTAGGAAAGGAAAAAGAGCGGCTTGCCATCCGTGTGTGGGACAGCGGATGCGGCATGGATGAAAAAGAGCTGGAAACACTGAAAAATAAGCTTAAGGAATTTGACAGGACGAGTCTTCTTCCTATGCAAAAGCATGGAATTGGTATGGTCAATATTTATCGCAGACTGAGGCTGTTTTATGCTGATCAGTTAGAGTTTAATGTAACAAGTAAAAAAGGCGAAGGAACGAGGATAGACATTTTTGTTCCGCTTGACAGAAAAATGGAAGGAGAGGAACATGTACCAGGTATACTTGATTGATGATGAGCCATGGGTGCTGATAGGGTTAGAACGCCTCATTTCATGGGAAGAATATGGATTTTGTGTAGTGGGAAAATCGACATCAAGCAAGGAGGCATGGAGTCAGATTACACAGTTAAAGCCAGATGTAGTGGTTACTGACATTCGTATGCCAGGTTTAAACGGACTAGATTTGCTTGGAAAGATACGGGAAGAAAATTTAAATACAAAGGTAGTGCTTGTGAGCGGTTTTGCTGAATTTGAGTATGCGCGTATTGCAATTCGGGATGGCGCATTTGAATATTTAGTTAAGCCAGTGAGTAAGGATCAGCTGTCAGACTGTATGAAGCGGCTTAGTAAGGAGTTAACAGCTTTGAGAGCAGAAACAGATACCATAGCAGTGTCGGAAACGATTGATATGATCTCCAAATATAAAAACGCAAGCAGTGCATGGGCATTTCTCTGTGATATGCATAAGACAAAGATCAATAAGCGACGCTTTTATATGGCTTGTCTGTATCGCTTTGAAGATGATCAGAAATTGATTTGTGCGCAGAATATTTCAGAGACGGTATTTGATGCAAGTATTGTTCCGATTGCAAAAAATGAATTGTTTGCTGTAATTGGAAGTGATTTTTGCGAACTTCCGCAGTATCATGCAAAGCGTATTCTTGATTATATTAAAAAAATATGTGATACATCTTCAACTCTAATTTTCTGTGGCTGCAGCCAGATTTATGAGGAAGAAATTCAAGTATATAAAATGTTTGGACGAGCAAAGAATGCCTGTGACAGTGCACAATTTGTAAACCTGGATATGATAGTAGATCACAAGGAAAGTGATTGGGAAGGAAAAAATGAACTGCTTCGTCAGATAAGATATCAAAAAAGCAGTGTAACAGAATCAATTGAAACACTTGAGCATTTAGTAACTTCAGGAAAAATTTTGCTTGATGAGCTGTGGAAAAATTTTGTACAGATGAACCGCGTCTATGCAGAGTCACAAAATGGAAAGTATATAGATGATCGAGAGTGTGAGAGTGCTGAGGAACTTCTTGCGGAGTATAAAAATGCTCGTGTGTTTTTTGAAATGCTGAAAAATAAATTAGTTTTTAATGAAGCTGCTAGGCTTATGGAGCAGATTCGTGAATATATTGACTGTCACTATATGGAAAATCTTACTGCGGCAGCGCTGGGAAATGAGATTGGTATCAGTCAGGGCTATTTAAGCCAGTTAATTAAGAAAGAGACGGGAAAAACGTATTCAGAATTGATTCAGCAAAAGAAATTGGAAAAAGCAAAGGAACTGCTGCAATATTCAGAAAAGACAGTGGGGGAGATTGCACAGGAGACAGGATATTCAGATTATTATTATTTTACAAAGACATTTAAACGTCTGACCAAAATGACACCTAGCGAGTACCGTAAAAAGTATGAATTGTAAAAAATCACAGTTAGTTACAGGGAAATAAAAGAGTAATCAAATTACCATACAAAAAATGAAAAAGTACATATTAAAAAATTGAGGAAAATGTATAATTCAAGACAGAAACAAAGAGACCTTGAAAAAAGGAAAGGAGATTTATATGAAAAAGAAATTTGTATCATCAGCGATTCTTGCGGCAGCACTTGCAGTAACTTCTGTTGTTCCGGCATTTGCAGAAGGGGACACTAGCGAAGTATATTGGTATTCAGATGTAGCGGGATATGGTCCGGCAAATTGGAATACAGATTCCTCACCAGCACTTGATTACGTCAGAGACAATATTGGACTTACCTTTAATCTGGAACAGCCGCCGACAGATGCAGCGACAAAGCTTGGACTTATGTTAGCAACAAACGATCTTCCAGATATCATTTCTATCACAAACAGCGACAGCATGAAGGACTTGATTAAGGCAGGAGCTGTATGGGATATGAAGGAATTTTTAGAGGAGTATGATCCAGATTCATGGCTGTTAGAGGGATATCCAGAAGATCACAAGCAGGCACTGATTGATCGTTTTGGCGGATGGTACAGCCTTGCATCTCATATTGAGACACCAGATAACAGAAAGATTTATCCACCAGATGATGAATGTTGGATAGATGTAGTAGAAAAAGGAAGCAACAGCTGCATCATGTTTGATAAAGATATTATGGATGCACTTGGAATTACCGAGGAGATGGTTTCCACAGAGGAAGGCTTCTACGAGGCATGCGAGTTTGTAAAGAACTCTGGCTATACAACAGAGAATGGCGAGAGTGTTATTCCAGTTGCACTTCACGCAGATGGATGGATTGATATATCACTTGATGATATTTTGTCATGGAATTTTGGTGCTGTTCCAGTTGATGAGGAAGGAAATTATCGCCATAAGGAGTTGAGCCCAGGATATAAGAATGCACTTAAATTCATAAATAATTGTATCCAGAAGGAATATCTGGATGTAAATATTCTGACACTTGATGAGGCTGCTTTAAAGACATATCTGGAAGCAGGAAGAGTATTCTGTTGGATTGGAAATCAGGCACAGATCAATAAGGAAAATACAAGTTGGGTATCTTATGGTGCAATTACACCAGAAAATGAGGCAAAGGGTGCACTTCCGATCAATCAGTCAGCAGGAACTGGTTGGATTCAGACATTTGTTTCTAAGAGTTGCGATGAGCCTGAGAAGGTAGCAGAGTTCTTAAGCTGGATTACAAGTGAAGAAGGCTTAATGATGGACTACTACGGAATTGAAGGCGAATATTACACAGTTGATGATAAGGGAATTGTAACAAAGACTGAAAAAGGCGAACAGGAATTGAAAGATTTGTATGAAAATAATATCTTGTTCTGGCCATTCGCAAGTACCTCATTTGAGCGTCATACAGAGCCAGTTCCGGATCCAACAAGCAATCGCGGTGTTGAGATTGCACTGATGCCAGCATTTGGTAAGGAAGAGACTACTTATATTTACGATTCTTCTTTAATTGACTTCCCAGATACAGTTCTGGAGCCATCAAGTGATCTTGGAATCAAGCTGTCTCAGGTAAAGAGCTATCTGGAATCTCAGAAGGCAAAGATTGTTACTGCAAAGACAGATGAGGAATTTGAGACAGAGTACAACAATATGGTATCTACGCTAGAGGATTACAGTATCGCTGATATTGATGCAGCTTACGATGAAGTATATAAGACAAACTGCGAGAATACTGGAAATAAAATTGAAGATATCAATGCAGACTTGTACAAGTAAGTAAGAAATAAATAACGGTGAGAGAGGATGCAAAGAAATTTGCATCCTTTTCTTAAAAACTGCGGAAGTGAGGCTAGCTATGAATAAAAAGAAAAGTTTTACATTAGGAAAAGATCGTGCAACACAGTTCCAACTGCATACGCTGATGCTGCCGGGAACGATCTGTATCATACTGTTTAGCATTCTTCCATTGTTCGGATTAATTCTGGCATTTAAGAATTATTCAGTTGTGGAGGGTGTTGCAGGAATTTTTACAAGCAAGTGGTATGGGTTCCAGAATTTTAAAATTATTTTTGGAAACCACGATTTTACCAGAATGTTAGTAAATACACTAGGAATTAACCTGCTAGGCAATCTGGTGAATATTCCAGCGGCATTGTTTTTTGCACTTTTGATAAATGAGATTGCATCTCCATTTTTGAAAAAATCTGTTCAGACGCTGACCTACATGCCGCATTTTATTTCATGGGTTGTATTTGGTGGTATTGTTATCACACTGTTAAGTTCAGATGGACCAATCAATAATTTCCTTGTAAATACAGGAATTTTTAAAAATCCAGTTGTTTTTATGGCACAGCCGAAAAAATTCTGGGCAATTGCGATTATCTCTAACTTAATTAAGGAGCTTGGATGGAGTACGATTTTGTACACGGCAGCCATTGCTGGTGTAGATCAGGAATTGTACGAGGCAGCAGAAATTGATGGTGCAGGACGTTTTCGCAGAATGATCAGCATTACAATTCCATGTATTAAGGGAACTGTGATGATTATGGTAATCTTTGCAGTTGCGGGTATTTTAAATAATAACTTTGATCAGATTTATGTACTTCAAAATTCCTTTAACCTGGAGCGAAGTGAGGTAATTGATACTTATATTTATAAGATTGGTATTCAGCAGCTTCAGTTTGGAATGGCGGCAGCAGTTAATATTACAAAATCCTTCTTCTCTCTGGCATTGTTGTTACTTGCAAATGGAATTGTAGGAAAGCTGTCAGATGGATATGGCTTATTCTGATGAAAGGATTGGGTTTTCGGTATGAAAGTTAAAAGCAGCAAATCAAAAACATTTAATTTGATTCTTGGAATCTGTATGATTCTTATTACAATTATAACTTTATATCCAGTATGGTTCTCTCTGATTAATTCACTTAACAGTGCAAGTGCTATTGCAAAACATGGTTATGCAATGTTAATTCCAGATGAATTTTCAACAGCCAGCTGGCAGGCAGTGTTAAAGAATAACGAGATTGTAAAGGCATTTTTTGTAACTCTGGCAAGAACAATTATTGTCACAGCAGGACAGACAGTGATAACATCTATGTTTGCTTATGGATTTTCCAGAAACTACTTGTGCGGTAAGAAGTTTTATGCAACAATTGGATTTATTAGCATGTATTTAAATGGTGGTGTTATTTCCTACTTTCTGTTGTTTACGGGAATGAAGATTTACAATACCTTCTGGGTTTACATTATCCCGAGCTTATTTGGCGGATTTTATAATGTAATCATTTACAATGCAAACTTTAGGGAAATTCCAGTGTCACTTGTAGAATCTGCAAAGCTAGACGGTGCGAGCGAGTATTCAATCTTCTTTAAGATTTTTATGCCGCTGTCAAAGCCAGTGCTCTCAGCACTTGCAATTTTTACTGCTGTTGGAACCTGGAATGATTATACACAGACCTTGTATTACACAAGATCAACAGATCTTCAGACATTATCTTACTATATGCTGACTGTAATTAAGTCTAGTCAGACCGCAGAGAATATGAGCAAAATGGGAACTGCTGCTTCTTCTGTTTTAAGTACAATGTCAGAGCAGGCAAGCAATTACAAAACAATTGAATTGGCATGTATGGTATTATCATCTATTCCGCTTATTGTCATGTATCCGTTTGCACAGAAATTCTTTGAAAAGGGACTTATGGTTGGTTCTGTAAAGGGTTAAAACTTTTGCAAAAGAAAGGAAAAGAACATGGAAACAAAAATGGAAAAGGGTTTTCCGGCACCGTTGTTTCGCGATCCTATTTTTGATGGAGCATCAGACCCAACGGTGATTTGGAACAAAAAGGAAGCGTGCTACTATATGTTCTACACGCAGCGCCGTTCTACATCAGTGCAGGTTGGATTTTCTTCAATTCATGGCAGCAAGATCGGTGTTGCTGTTTCAGAAGATAAAAAGAGTTGGCTGTATCGAGGAACACTTGAAGGTCTTGACATTGAGCATGGTCATAATACCTTTTGGGCACCAGAGATCTTGGAGGCAAATGGAACATATCACATGTATGTATCATATATTACAGGAATCCCGACAACATGGGAATATCCAAGACATATTCTCCACTATACATCTGAAAATCTCTGGGACTGGACTTATCAGTCCACATTGCAGCTGTCCTCAGAGCGCGTGATTGATGCATGTGTGCATGAGGTTTGTCAGGGTGTTTACAAGATGTGGTATAAGGATGAAAATCACGACAGCCATATCTATGCAGCACAGAGCACTGATCTGTATCATTGGGAGGTAGTTGGAGAGGAAATTTCTGACTGCTCACAGGAAGGACCAAATGTATTTGAGCTTGGTGGAAAGAAATGGATGATATGTGATTGCTGGAAGGGTCTTTCAGCGTATGTATCAGATGATTTTACTAATTGGAAACGTTGCCCAGGTAATCTTCTTGTAGAGCCAGGCAAGGATCCATCTGATCAGACAAATGGCCATCATGCAGATATTCTGGTAGAAAATGGAGAAGCAGAGATTTATTATTTTACCGGGCAATATCCAGAAAACTGCACTGACGCCAGCCTTCGTGCACTGACTGCTGTGCAGGGATGCAGACTATATGCAGAGGATGATAAACTTTGCTGTGTGAGATGATTGGGAATTAAAAGAGAATTTTTGACAAATACTTGATTTTGCCAATGGGATATGATATACTACCTCTAGGCAAAAGATGTTATCACGATCATGATTGGTCGTCAAAACGAAAACCCCCAGTGTGCCAGCACTGGGGGTTTTCTATTCCGTTTTTAGAGCAGGAGGATTAATCCTGAGGCTAGCTACCGCCTATATCTCTTCGTCCAGCCATTTGCAAATGTAGTAGGCAACTACGCTTGCCAAAACAGAGAGAATAAAAGATGCTATCATATCGAGCATGATTGGGTCACCCCCTTCCTCTACCTGTGTCGGGGGTGGTAGCTGTATGAGTATATCATATAGATCTAAAACAGTCAAATATTATCAAAAACACACTATCCAATGGCTATGGCAGATGAGATGCCTATGTACAGTTGGCAGCATTTGTGCATTGATTGTTGACTGTATGCAGAGGATGATAAACTTTGCTGTGTGAGATGATTGTTATAGTTTACGGCAAAGCCCGAAGGTGAATGGATTTCACGAGCAGGACGCTTGAATTGTAACAGACCCACTAGCTTTTTTAACAAAACAAACCAACAAAACTAAGAATAATAAGCGATTTTGCACAGAAACGAACGGAAAATAGATGGAAATGAAAGAAGTGCTTTGTTATAATTGTTTCAAATAAAAGTTTAAGGGGCAATAAAAGGCCAGAAAGGGAAGAATAATGACAAAGAAAGAACGTGTACTTCATGCATTCCACAATGAACCGGTAGATCGTGTGCCAATCGCATTTTGGTATCATTTTTCACCAGATGATGATTTTGGACAGGAGACGATTGATGAGCATTTGAGATTGTACCGCGAGGCAGATTTTGATCTGATTAAAGTTATGTGTGACGGATATTTTAATTATCCAAATCCAGGAATTGCTCAGATTAAAAAACCGGAAGATTGGTTTAATTTAAAGCCAATGGGTCCAGATCATCCATTTATCCGTAAGCAGATTGCTCGCGTAAAGGGTGTAGTTGAAGCAGTAAAGGATGAGTGCTGCGTATTTTATAATGTATTTTGTCCAATGTCTTTGATGCGTTTTGGTACGAGTGAGGAGCTTCTTATGAGCCATTTAAAGGCAAATCCAGAAGCAGTATGCCACGCATTTGAGGTAATTGGAGAAGATATCAAATCTCTGATCAAGGGTGTGATTGAAGAGGCAGGCTGCACCGGTATTTATTATTGCGTTCAAAATGCAGAGGAGTTTCGTTTTACGGCAGAGGAATACAAAAAAATCGTAACACCGGCAGAGTTAGCTGTTTTGGAGTATGCTAATACATTGAGTGACAACAACATTTTGCACTGCTGTGGCTGGGCAGGAGATAAAAACAGAATTGAAGTATGGAAAGACTATCCGGCAAGAGCTGTCAATTGGGCAGTTTATGTTGAAAATTTGAGCCTGAAGGATGGCAAGAATTATTTTGGCGGACGTTGTGTGCTTGGAGGATTTGACAACCGCAAGACGGGGGTTCTTTATAGTGGAAGCAAGCAGGCTGTAAAGGATGAGACAAAGCGTCTTCTTAAGGAAACCGGAACCATTGGAGTGATTCTTGGCGGTGACTGCACAGTACCTAGTGATATTGACCATGAGCGTTTTAGCTGGGTAAGAGAGGCTGCTGATGAGTTTATGGGACTGTTGACTGACAAGAGCATTCGCGCGGGAAGGTGATCGGATGAGTTTGGGAGAGTTGCAAAGAGAACAGATGACAGATGAGGACAGGGAGATTGCATTGTGGGTCTCTGATAAAATGCCGCAGCTAGTTAAGGATCTGACTAGAATTTGCCGCATCCCAAGTGTGGCGGTTGTGCCAGAAGACAAAAAGCCGCCATATGGTCCAGAATGTGTCAGAGTATTAGACGAGATGCTGCAGATTGGCAGTGAGTATGGACTGGACACAAAAAATTTTGACTCTTGTGTCGGCCGAATCAGATATGGAGATGGAGAAAAGTCTATTGGAATCTGGAGCCATCTTGATGTTGTTCCAGTAGGAGGCTACTGGGAGCATGATCCGTTTGAGCCTGTTGTGGAGCAGGGATATATGATCGCAAGAGGCTGTCAGGATAATAAAAGCTCAGCGGCAATGGCACTATATGTTCTTTTATATATGAAGGAACATAAAATCAAGCTTCCATACAGCCTGGATGCTTATATGGGTACGTGCGAAGAGGTTGGCATGTTTGATATTGATCATTTTGTGGCTCATTATCCGTGTCCAGAGCTGTCTCTTGTACCAGACAGCGGTTTTCCGGTATGCTGTGGAGAACGCGGAAGTTTCAATGGTGAGCTTACGGCAAATGACAGTGTTAGTGAGAGGCTGATTTCTTTGTCATGTGACTGTGGTTTGTATTCTGTTCCTAATATTGCGGAGGCTGTTGTTCTGGATGCGCCGCGTATTAAAGAGCTTATATCATCAAAGAAATCACCTGTAACGGTGGAACAAATGCAGACAGAAAATGGAGAGCGTGCATGGAGACTTACAGCTTGCGGCATAACAGCTCATGGTGCATCACCAAAAGGTGGAAGCAATGCATTGACGATTCTTTGTGAGGCGATCTGCCGATATGAACTTGCCTCAGAAAATGACTGCAAAGTGTTGTCATGGATTGTTTCTATTAATAAAGATGGTAATGGAACACCGCTTGGTGTATTTTTTGAGGATGAAATTTCAGGACCGACGATATTGACTGTGACACAGGGATGGATTAGGGATGGTCACCTGGTATTTGGCTTTTTGTCAAAGTACCCGGCAGGCTGCAAAGAAGATCTAGCAGTGACAGCAAAAAAGAAAGCAAATGAAAATGGATTTTCTCTTAATGTAACAAGAAATACAAAGCCAACACTTTTTGATCCAAATCATCCAGCGGTGACAATTATGACGGACACATATAATCGTTTGATGAAAAATAATGCAAAGCCATTTGCGATGAGCGGAGGAACTTATGCAAGAAAGCTTCCAAGAGCCTTCGCGTGCGGAACAGGTATGCCGCTTCCGCCGGCTCCAGAGGGACTTTTCTTAAAAGGACATGGTGACTATCATCAGCCGGATGAGGCCATTTCGCTAAAACGTGTTGAGATGGCACTTGTGATTTATATCAAGGGAATCCTTGAGATTTGCAGAAAAGTGAAATTATGATGATACCAGGGTCAAAAGGTCAAAAAGCACGTAGCAATCTGGTATCAAAAGGGTCAAAAACAAAAAAATCCCGCCGCTTTATGTAAGCGGCGAGGTTTTTGTGCTTTTAAATACTTTTTTTACAGATGCAGCAGCAGCTTCCTTTGCGCCGTGCGCTGTCTTCTTAGCCATTGTAATCACATCTTTATGTAACTCACATTTTTTAAGAAAATCAATTGCTTCTTTATAAGAATCTTTTCGTGCCTGCGGCATTTCAATCGGACCGTCGGCGCTGAAAAGATATTTTTTTGTTAAGATACCAACACGGATTGTCATAAACGCATTGACGGTACCCTGTGCGGCAGAGGCAAAGACAAGGCCGGGAAGCTTCATGGCAGCGTTTCCAGTCACAAGCGGAAGCAATTCTTCAAGATCCATCTCCTCAAGACCTCCTGCTAAAAAAGTTGCTTTTAAGATGCGCACATAGAGTCCAAGGAGTGCTGCACCGCTTGGGCGATAGCCGCAGGACTCTACTATGGTGCGTATCAGGTGGAGATTGACAGAAAGCATGGAAAACATATCATAAAAAGCTGTCTGAGATATTGCTGTTGTAACAAAAGCTGTCTTTGCGGCACTTTTGATCTTGCTGTCTATGACAGGAGAGAATTTTTCGGTGAAAAAATCAATCAAAAGATCATCAGCCTGATTGCCTTGTTTTAAGAAATCCTCAAGCTGCGCAGTTTCTTCATTTGTAAGCTCTGTGTTTTTCTTTAAGTTATCGGTAAGCTTGCGGCACCAGTAAAAGCGGGCACGTCCATCGCGGTAGCGAAGCATATACATAGAAAAGATTGGGCGCCTCCAAACACTTACAATAGGCCATATAATACCAGCACCCAAACAGGCAAGAACAATTAGTCCGTACAGCCAGGCAAGAATGGGACTGACAGAATTAAGCTGCTGCCCAAGAGAGATTAGACCGCTGAGCAAAAAGAGAAACAGTAAAAGAAAAAGTGAGACAGCGGGGATTATGACAGACGCATATTTTTTCTTACGGCTCATGAAAAACTCCTTTCTAAATAAGAAATATTCAAAAACTATGTAAAGCGGACAGCTGCAATCTGCTTTACTGCTGTGTTCAAATAGTATATCGAAAAATAAATTTTTGTGCAAGAGTGTTAAGAAAATAATAAATGCAAGAAGAGTGCGCAACATAGAAAAAATAAAATTGCGCAATATTGCATTAAAAGATTGTGAAAAAAGCATGAAATATATTAGATAACTTATGCATGATGAAAATTGACGGTTGAAAAGTTAAAAAGTATAATAGAACCATCATAAAACATTGGTAAAAAACGCCAATACAAAATGGAAGAAAAGCGCAACAAAAATGCGCAACAGAAAGGATGGAAAGCAATGAGTAATGAAGTGGTGAAAAAGCCAAGAGGTCCTAAGGCCTTCTTCAAAAAAGTGTACCGATATCGTCAGTTTCTGATTATGCTAGCACCTGCAGTAATCTATACATTGATTTTTGCGTATTATCCAATGACTGGTATCGTTTTGGCATTTAAGAAGTACACATATGCTGGTGGTATTTGGGGAAGTGCATGGAACGGATTTAAGAATTTTGATTTCTTTTTTAAATCTGGTCAGGCACTGTTGGTAACAAAAAATACGGTATTGTATAATCTTGTTTTTATTGCGGTAAATACGATCATGCAGATCGCAGTCGCAATTTTCTTAACGGAGATCCACAATAAGCATTACCGTAAGATCACCCAGTCGCTTATGTTCCTTCCATATTTTATTTCATGGGTTATCGTAGGCGTTATGGCATTCAACATTTTTAGTTCCGACTATGGATTTATGAATCGTATGATTACCTCAGTGGGCGGTAAGAAGATTTCCTTCTATACAAAGCCTGAGTATTGGCCATTTATCCTCGTATTCTTTAATGTATGGAAGAACATTGGATATGGATCAGTTATGTATCTGGCAGCAATTATGGGAATTGATACATCAGTTTATGAGGCAGCCGCAATCGACGGTGCAAACGTATGGCAGAGAATCCGCAAGATCACCATTCCGATGATCATGCCGACCACCATCATTCTGCTTTTGCTTTCTGTAGGCGGTATCTTCAAGGGCAACTTCGATTTGTTCTACAATTTAGTAGGAAACAATGGTCTTTTGTACAACAAGACAGATGTTATTGATACGCTGACCTTCCGCGCATTGATCAGCAGTCAGGATTTCGGTATGTCAGCCGCAATCGGTTTATATCAGTCAGTACTTTGCTTTATCACTATCGTGCTTGTAAACTGGCTTGTAAGTAAGTACGACAAGGATTATACATTATTCTAAAGGGGGATGCGTACAATGAGTTCAAAAACAAAAGCCAGCAAGATTAAACATGGCAAGGATATCCTTTCACTTAATATTGTAGCATACACCTTTACGGGTATTGTGGCAATCCTGTGTCTGATTCCATTTATCATGATTGTTTCAGGATCCTTTTCCTCGGAGGCAGCAATCAACAAAAACGGCTTCAGCCTTCTGCCGCAGGATTTTTCCTTAGAGGCATATAAGACGGTGTTCCGTGATCCATCAGTCGTTTTCAGAGCATATGCAACCACAATCGGTCTGACTGGTGTTGGTACTGTTGTAGGTCTTTTGCTTCAAACGATGACTGCATATGCACTGGCAAGAAAAGATTTTGAGTGGAGAAACAAGTTTTCATTCTTCTTCTACTTTACAACATTGTTCTCTGGTGGTTTGGTACCGTATTACATTTTGATGACCAACACTCTCGGATTAAGGGACAATTATCTGGCATTGTTATTGCCGCTTTTGTTCTCTGTTTATAATTTGCTCATTATGAAGAGCTACATTATGGCACTTCCGGAATCACTGATTGACGCGGCAAAGATTGATGGCTGCAGTGAATACCGCACACTGTTTCAGATTGTTATACCGTTAATCAAGCCTGCATTGGCAACAGTTGGTCTGTTTATTGCACTGGCTTACTGGAATGATTGGTACAACGCAATGCTTTATATTAAGAAAGAAGAGATGTATCCGCTTCAGTATTTCTTATATCAGAAGATAAACGGAATTGAGGCTTACAAAAAGCTTCTGGCAAACGGAAACGTCAGCGGTGATGTTGTAAGTGCCGTATCGCTGCCAACGCAGACATTAAAGATGGCACTGACTATCGTTGTTACAGGACCAATCGTTTTGGCATATCCGCTTGTACAGAGATATTTTGTACAGGGTATTACAATTGGTGCAGTAAAGGGCTGATGCAGTTTATAAAAAAGTAAAACCAAACAATATCAAATATAATCAAACAATATTTTAAGGAGGCTTATTATGAGAAGAGCAAAGAGAAACGCAGCGAAGCTGTTAAGTGCAGCTATGGCAGTTGGAATGATGGCTGGAATGGCAGTTCCGGCAGCAGCAGAGGAAGAGTCCACAAATATCTGGGCATCTGATGTAGATACGTCTGAGCCGATGGAATTAAAGATGTATCTGATTGGCGATAGAACACCAGATTTTGATGAGGTATATGGAAAGATCAATGAGATTCTTGAGGAAAAGTTAAACTGTACTTTATCAGTTGATTTCTTATCCTGGGGTGAGCATGATACTAAGTATTCTCTGTTATTCTCAGGCGGAGAGGATTTTGATTTAATCTTTACAGCTTCTAGCTGGTGCCACTATGAGCAGACTGTTGCACTTGGCGGATTTGCTGAGCTTACAGAGGAAGATATTCAGACTTATGCACCTGGCATTTGGGACGTTGTTCCGGAAATGGCATGGGATCAGGCAAAGATTGACGGCAAAGTTTATATGGTACCAAATTATTCAAACGAGTTTGGACAGGATGTTCTGGCAGTTCGCGGCGACTTAATGGAAGAGTATGGCATTGATGAGATCAAGGATTGGGACAGCTTAATGGCATTCTACAAGGCTTGTGCTGAGAATGGAATGTATGCAAGTCTGGGCGGTCCATGGTATCAGTACTTCCAGGAGAAGGGACTTTCAACTTTAGGAGGTGCTCCAAAGGGCGGTGAGCTTGTTCTTTACAATGCACAGGATCCAGAGGATACTGATCTGTACTATATCCTTGACTGGGATGGATTTGCTGATTACTGCAAGCAGATGAAAGAGTTAGCAGATATGGGTGCATGGTCATCTGATGTATTAAATTCCAGTGATGAGAGACAGACTGGTCTGTTAACAGGAAGAACTGCATCCATGGTATGGAACTTAGGAAGCTGCCTGACCTACGCAAAGCAGGCAAATAAGGAGAACCCAGACTGGAACGTAACACTTGTTGATCCAGTTTCTGATAAGTCAAAGAAGGTAAATTCTTATATCAGTAATGGTGTTGCTATCAATGCATCAAGCAAAAAGAAGGAAAGAGCACTCATGGTTCTGAATGAGTTCTACACAAACCCAGACGTATATGATCTTGCAATGCTTGGTATCGAGGGCAAGCACTGGGAGGCAGTTGGTGACGATCAGTATAAGGTAATTGACGAGTCTGGCTATGGTGTAAGCAGCAACTGTAACTGGGGCTGGAATAATGCAAATATCACAAGAACTGAGTACATTGAAGACAGAACTGCACTGGATGACAAGTATGATGAGATGAAGGCTGAGTGGGAAGCAAACATTAAGCCGTCTCACGTTCTGGATGGATTCACATTTGATAACACTAATGTAGCTTCTCAGGTGGCAGCAGTAGAGGCAAATATCGAGACCTACTACAATCCGTTAGTCAATGGTCTTGTAGATGATGTAGATGCAACAATTGAGCAGTTTAGAGCAGCACTTGAGAGCGCTGGTATTCAGGATGTGCTTGATGAGTTAGAGAGACAGAAGGAAGAATTTATCGCAGCAAAGGCAGAGTAATCTGACAGCGATTTAGGCGGAAAGGACTGCAAAGCTGACAGCCCTTTCCGCTTTATTTTATTGAATGCTTTACAAAACGGGAAAGGAGGCAGAAAAGTGACAATAGAAGAGATTGCAAATGAACTTGGTGTATCAAAAAGTACTGTATCCAGAGCATTGTCAGGAAAAGGAAGAATTGGAAAAGCTACGATAGAACGTATTCAGGCTTATGTTGCAGAACATGATAATTTGCCTAATCAATATGGAGAAAAGAAGGCAAAGGAAGAGAAAAAAATGGCAAAAACAGAGAATATTGGCGTTGTGATCCCGGCAGATGCGTATACGACTAGTATTCCCTTTTTTCAGGAGTGCCTTCTTGGAATCAGCGAAGCGACTGCATCAGAAAATTATAATGTAATTATCACGACGGGAACAGCGACAGATTATTCAGGAGCAAAGCAGCTTGTAGAGGATCACAAAGTAGATGGAATGATTTTAATGAGAAGCTATGATGAGGATTTGACACTGGAATATCTGACAAAGCAAGATATTCCAGTTGGGCTGACTGGAAGCTGTTCAGATGAAAATGTAATTCAAGTTGACAGTAATAATAATGAGGCAGCGCGCCGCATGACATCTATGTTAATTGATTGCGGATATAAAAAGTTTGCGTTGATTTTGGGAGAATCAACTTATCGTGTTAATCATGAACGAATTGATGGTTTTTATCAGGCAATTGACCGTTATGGACTTGCACGGGAACAGCAGCTGTGTATTCGTAATTTTAAGTGGATGGGGCTGTTAGATACTATAATTCATGATGTTATGAGCAATAAAATAGAGTGCGTGATATGTGGAGATGATGTCATTTGCAGCCGAATGATGTCAAGGCTTCAGGCAGAAGGATATCGAATCCCGCTTGATATCGGAATCGCTTCACTTTACAATGGTGCTACGCTTGACTGCTTCACTCCGGCGGTTACGGCGGTCAACATTTTAGCGAGACAGCAGGGCGTTACAATCGGAAAACAGATGATTCACTGCCTAAAGGGGGAACTTTACAACAAAAAAACGATGCTGGACTATGAGATATTACTTCGAAAGTCAGCAGGAAGGACGTTTTAATATGCTTGATTATTATAAGGGAATGGATATTTCGTTTTTGCAGGAGTATATGGAAAAAGGAATGAAGACATATGATCTGGATGGCACACAGATTGATCCGCTTAAACTAGCAAAAAAGCATGGTGTTAACGCAATGCGTCTTCGTATCTGGCATACACCTGAAAATGTGCCTGAGTCTGGTGGATATTGCAGTTTAGAGCGGACGATTGCGATGGCAAAAAAGATCAAACAAGAGGGCTTTGATTTTTTGCTTGATTTTCATTACTCAGACTGGTGGGCAGATCCAGGTCAGCAGAGAAAGCCAAAGGCATGGGAAAATCTTCATGGGACAGAACTTGAAGAAGCTGTGTATACGTACACAAAAAAGGTGCTGTGCGCGTTAAAGGAAGCTGGCGCAATGCCAGATATGGTTCAGATTGGAAATGAGATTCGAAGCGGTCTTCTTTTCCCAGATGGAGAACTGCCGGATTATGCATCAATGGTACGTTTAGTGAATGCCGGAATCAGGGCGGCCAGAGAAATTGGAGGCAAAGAGCTTCTTATTATGATTCATCTTGATCAGGGCGGACGCTATTTTTACTTAAAGGATTGGTTTGATCGGGCATTTGAAGCAGGGCTTTCTGACTTTGATGTGATCGGTCTGTCATACTATCCATTTTGGCATGGCACATTTAATGATTTGAAGGAAACAACTAAAAAGCTGATACAGGATTTTAAAAAGCCGATTATTCTTGCCGAGACTGCGCATGCATGGCGAAAGAGCAAAAATGGCTTTATTGATGAAGCTCAGGAAAAGATCGCAGGCTTTGCAGCATCGCCATTGGGACAGCGCATGGTGCTTGATATGGACAACACAATCATGGCGTCTCTTCCTGATAAAATGGGAAGAGGAATTTACTATTGGGAACCACTGTGCATTCCGCGCGGCGATGAAGGCGGATGGGCAGAAAATATGGGAATACTTGATGAGCGCGGGCAGGCAATGGAAGCAATTCATTCCTTTGAATTTGTAAGAAGTGATGCAAAGCCAGAACTTCCGGCAAAAATTTACAAACCGCAGCGGCTTACAGTACAGGTACACCAAAATGTACAGCTTCCAGAAGAAGTAAAAGTGCTTTACCGCGACGGAAGCATTCAAAGTCACAAGGTCAAATGGGAAAATGAAGGGGTAGTTAAGGTTGATGAAATTGGCACGATTTTCGTAAAGGGCCAAATTGATGGATTAAATGGATTGAGTGAATTAGATGATGAGTGGACGAAACCTATAGTGCAGGAGATTGAGGTTGTAGAGAAACTGATGAGTCAGAAGAATCTTTTTGCAGATGCGAATTGGGATGATGGACTGACTCAGTGGGAGACAGATAGCAGTAAGGATGGAGTAAATGTACAGCTGTATCCAGAATTTGAAGATCCATTTCCGGCACCGCCTGTCAATGCGGTGCGCGTAGAGGGTGTAAAAAACTTTACGTTTCGTATCAGCCAGAAAAAGAAAAATCTGGCACCAGGGCGATATGTATTGAAGGCGCAGTACGCTGGAACTGATACTACTGGTGTAGAGGTTCATTTGTTTGCAGAAAAAACAAATGACGTTAATACACAAAATAGTGAGCTGTTTCAGGCCGTGATTCATCCGACAAAGGAGTGGCAAGAGGCCAAAATCCATTTTTCAATTGAAGAAGGATATACACTCACAGCAGGACTTACGATCAGCGCACCGCCAGTCTACGGTATGGTTAGAAGATTTTTGTTGTACAAGGAAGAAATCGCAGACGGCGAGAAAACTCTTGCATAAATGAAGATAAGGCTGAAGGCAACATCGCAATATTTTTAAAGAGAATAGCAATGCACAGAAATGTACTTTAAGCAGCATGGTAGTATAGTGAAGTGAGAAGTGAATTATAAAAGAAAAAAATTATAAGAGAAAGGTGAAAAACATGAGCACAACTTATGGTTTTACAAATAAATATCTGACGAAGGATGAAAAGCCGTGGTTTCCGGTTATGGGCGAGATTCATTTTAGCCGCTACCGTGCAGATTTATGGGAGGAATCTCTTCGCAAGATGAAGGCGGGCGGTCTGTCAATAGCATCCGTCTATATTATCTGGATTCATCATGAAGAAGAGGAAGGAAAATTTGATTTTACAGGAAACAGAAATCTTCATGATTTTTTGGAGGCAGCAAAGAAGGTGGGAATCTCTGTATTTCTTCGCCTTGGTCCGTGGGTACATGGAGAGGCAAGAAACGGAGGATTCCCGGATTGGCTGCAAAAAAAGCAGGATGAAATTGATTTAAGAAGCAATGATCCTGCATATCTTGCATATGTGAGACGTCTTTGGGAGAAGGTCTATGAGCAGGCAAAAGGTTTTTTGTATCAGGATGGCGGCCCGGTGATTGGCATGCAGATTGAAAATGAGTATGGTCATGTTGGCGGATATAATGGAGAAAAGGGTGAGCAGCATATGCGCACACTTACAGCAATGGCACGAGAGATCGGTTTTGATCTGCCGCTTTGCACGGCAACGGGCTGGGGAGGTGCTGCGACTGGAGGACTTCTTCCTGTAATGGGCGGCTACTGCGAAGCACCTTGGGATCAGCGCATTACCGAGATTGAGCCAAACACAAATTATGTATTTAGTCATATCAGAAACGATGCACTTATTGCAAGTGATCATCATGTGGACGATACAGTTACATTCAATCAGGATGATTTTCCATATCTTACAGCAGAGCTTGGCGGTGGCTTACAGGTGACAAAGCACAGACGTCCTATTGTTTCTGGAAATGATGTTGGTGCGATGTCACTTACAAAGCTTGGAAGCGGTGTTGGACTGCTAGGCTACTACATGTATCATGGCGGCAGCAATCCAGATAGCAAGCTTTCCACACTTCAGGAGAGCCGTGCGACAGGATATTTAAATGATCTTCCAGAGATCAACTACGATTTTAATGCGCCAATTCGTCAGTATGGAACGATCTCTGACAATTACCGTGAAATTCGTCTGCTTGCATACTTTTTGCAGGACTTTGGCGCTGATTTAGCTGTTCTTCCAGCTGATATTGATCCAGACTTTGTTAAGCCGGGAGATACACATACTCTTCGCGTATCAGTTCGTCATGATGATACACATGGCTATGTATTTGTTAATAACTATCAGAGACGATTGACAATGGATGATCATAAAGATGTTGTGCTTGAAGGAAAAACAAAAGGTGAGCCAGTTCGTTTCCCGAAAACAGATATTGCGTCCGGCGAGTACGCATTCTATCCATATAATATGAAGCTTAAAAATGCAGTTTTGGTGAGTGCACTTGCGACACCTCTATGCAAGCTGTCATGCAAGGACGAGGATGTATACGTATTCTACGGTGATAAAGATCCGCAGTTTACATGGGAGGGCACACCTGCTAAGGTTCTGCATCTTAGCCGTGCAGACGCATTGTCAGCAGCAAGAGTTACATTAAGGGATCAGCAGGAATATCTTGTATTGTCAGATGATTTTGTATGGGAAGAGAATGGTGCTCTTCGTGTGGTTGGCGGTGAGGAGACAATTATTCGTACATTCCCAAAGCTTTCAAAGGATGTATTGCCGGCAGATTTTAAGGAGATTGCAGGCGAGGGCGAGCTTACAGTTTATAAGAGAAGCCAGGCAAAGAATAATGCAAATGTACAGACAAGTGTTTCATTTGTACAGTCTACTAAGACACCAGAGGAACTTTCTGGAGAGCTTGTAAACAGCTGCGGTCAGCCAGAAACATTAAAAGGTGACGAAAAGATCTATGAGATCAGCGTGCAGTATGCAAAGGAAAATAGAAATGACCGTAAGGAAGGCTATGATTGTATTCTTTCCTTTGATTATGCATGTGAAAGCATGGAACTTTTTGTAAATGGCAGAAAGGTAAACGATTATTTCTATACAGGCCAGAGGGCACTCTTTAGTTTAGGATATTTTGACTTCCCAACAAAAATCACAGCAGTACTTCATCCGCTGCATGAGGGAGATCATATCTACCTGCAGGAATGGCCAAAAATGGATGATAAAAAAGCGTGTCGGATTGAGGCGATTACGCTTACAGAACAGTTTACTTGATAGTCAGGTTTAGATCTTGTCGACGATGCAGAGCAGGAAAAGTTGCAATAAAACTTGCACGAATGCAGCATGGAAAATAGAAAGGGCATGATTAGAAATATGGAAAAATATAGATTACATACTGGGTGGACATTCTGCCTGGATGAGAGAAATGAAAAAGATGAAACAGCACCATCTGAAGGATTTCGCGCTGTAACGCTGCCACATGATTGGAGTACAGACTATCCGTTTGATCCAGAATCAGATACATGTGGATCTGGCGGTTATGCGAAGGCTGGAATCGGCTGGTATCAAAGAACAATTACCATTTCAGAGAACGATATTAAAAACAGACAGATTATTTTGTATTTTGAGGGCGTTTACATGAAGAGCAGCGTCTTTGTAAACGGCACCTATGCAGGCGGTCATATCTATGGTTACACCCCGTTTGAGGTGGATATCACTGCACTTGTGCATGAAGGAGAAAATGAGATTCTTGTTCGTGTGGATAACTCCATGCAGCCAGGTTCACGCTGGTATTCTGGTTCGGGTATTACAAGAGATGTGTGGTTGGAAAAGCGTCATCCAATTCACATTGCTCGCTATGGAATGTATTTGACAACAGATGAAGGAAATCTTAATATCAGCACAACGCTTCATACATCAGAATGTATGAAGGATGATGACGCTTCATTAAGTCTGACATTTGTATTAAAAGATCAGGATGGAGAAGAGAATGCAAAAAAGGATATTACACTGAAAAATGATTGGACAGAAGCTGATTTGGATGCAGCTATTTTATCTGGAATGGATGAAGATGTGTCGAAGACACTTTGCCAATTGCAGACGTCACTTTCTATTCAAGTAGAAAATCCAGTGCTTTGGGATCACGAAACACCGTATTTGTATGAGCTGACAACCATTTTAAAGAAAAATGACACTATAATTGATGAGCGCACTGATAAAGTGGGATTTCGCAATATCGAATTTGATGCAAAGAAGGGATTTTTAATCAATGGAAAGCATGTAAAGCTAAATGGTGTTTGTCTGCATCACGATGGAGGATGCGTCGGTGCTGCAGTGCCGCCAGAAATTTGGAGACGTCGCCTCGAAAAGCTAAAATGTATGGGCGTTAATTCTGTGCGTTGTTCACACAATCCGCCAGATGAAGCACTTCTTGATCTTTGTGATGAGCTTGGATTTTATGTTATGGACGAGGCATTCGATGAGTGGAGATTGATGAAGGCAAAGGAAATTGGTTCAAATACTCATGAAAGTCATGGATATTCTATGTACTTTGATGCGTGTCATGAATGGGATTTAAAGACAATGCTGTATCGTGACCGTAATCATCCAGGCATCGTGCTTTGGAGCATTGGAAATGAGATTCCAGAGGAGGTCGTAGTAGGCGGCGAGGAGCTTGCAGTCGAATTGAGTGGCTACTGTCATACCATTGATCCTACCAGAAAGGTGACACTTGCGCATGATCAGATTGCGGCAGAACCATATTCGGCTCGTGATGCATTTATGGATAAAATAGATGTAGTCGGCTACAATTATGTAGGCAGATGGAGAGAGCGTGCTGAGCTTTTGTACGATGCTGACCGCGAGGAGCATTTGGATCGCTGCGTGATCGGAACAGAAAATCCATCAGCCGGATATATTCGAAGCGACTACAACTTTGAGGTGGATCCCGGCTCCTTCTGGAACAAGCCATATTATACAGCGGCAGTGACAGTAGGTAAGCTGCTTCGTTATACGATGGTTCATGATTTTGTTGCTGGTGATTATATGTGGACAGGAATTGATTATCTAGGTGAAGCAAACTGGCCGCAGCGTTCAGCAGGCTGTGGTTGTCTGGATACGTGTGGTTTTGAAAAAGATGCATTCTATTTTTATAAAAGTGTATGGAATCAGAATGAAAAATTTGCCTATCTGTGTCCGCACTGGAATCTCAAATTAGAGAAAGGTACGGTTCTTCCGGTAATCTGCTATACCAACTGCGAGGATGCTGAGCTTTTTGTAAATGGTCGTTCTTTTGGTGTGAAGTCAAAGGGATTTCCATGTTATGGAATGACTGAACGCTATGGTCATTTTGACCGTTATCGTAGACCGGCCAATACAGATGATCTGTTCTTAAGCTGGGATGTTCCATATGAGCCTGGAAAAATCGAGGTAGTCGGATATCACGATGGAAAAGAAGTATGCCGTTATAATGTAGAGACAACAGGTGAGGCAGCAGCAATTAAGCTTACAGTTGATAAGACAAGTGTAGATGCTGATGGAAGAAGTATTGTTCAGGCCGAGGTTCGCATTGTGGATAGTGAGGGTCGTCTTGTTTTCAACGCATGCCCAGAGCTTGATTTCACATTAGAAGGCGACGGTGAGATCATCGGAATTGATAATGGTGATCCAGCGTGCCATGAGCAGTGGAAGGAAACTAAGGGGCGTCATGCATTTAATGGAATGGCTTATGCAGTTATTCGTGCAGGACAAAACAAGGGAGAACTGACACTGAGAGTGCAGGCATCAGGTGCTGATGCAGCTATCGGAAAAGCTAGTGTTAAAATTAGTCAAAAATGAAAGACCGCAATATTTTGAAAGAGAAAAGCAAGGAAATATAATGCTTTTTTTCTGATACGGTAATATAGTTAAGGCAAAAATGAAGAACTTATAAAAGAAAGGCGGATAACATGAGCACAACGTATGGTTTTACAAAAAAATATCTGACGAAAGATGAAAAGCCGTGGTTTCCGGTGATGGGTGAGATTCATTTTAGCCGTTATCGTGCAGATTTATGGGAGGAATCTCTTCGTAAAATGAAAGCAGGCGGTTTGTCAATTGCATCCGTTTATGTCATTTGGATTCATCACGAGGAAGAGGAAGGAAAGTTTGATTTTACCGGAAACCGCAATCTGCGTGGCTTTTTAGAGGCGGCAAAGAAGGTTGGAATCTCCGTATTTCTTCGAGTTGGTCCGTGGGTACACGGAGAGGCAAGAAACGGAGGATTCCCAGATTGGCTTCAAAATAAGTCTGATGCAATTGATCTAAGAAGCGATGATCCGGCTTATCTTTCCTATGTGAGATGCTATTGGGAGCAAGTTTACGAGCAGGTAAAAGGGTATCTGTGCAAGGATGGTGGCCCAGTAATCGGAACCCAGATCGAAAATGAGTATGGTCATGTCGGCGGTTATCGAGGTGAGAAGGGCGAACAGCATATGCGTACCCTCGCCGCTATGGCAAGAGAGATTGGATTTGATCTGCCACTTTACACGGCAACTGGTTGGGGCGGCGCTGTGACAGGCGGTCTTCTTCCTGTTATGGGCGGTTACTGCGAGGCGCCATGGGATCAGAGAATTACTGAGATTGAGCCAAACTCCAACTATGTATTTAGCCATATTCGAAACGATTCGCTGATTGCAAGCGATCACCATGTCGATGAGACCGTCACCTTCAATCAGGATGATTTCCCGTATCTGACAGCAGAGCTTGGTGGTGGCGTGCAGGTGACAAAGCACAGACGTCCAATTGCAACAGGAACGGATATCGGTGCCATGTCTCTTACAAAGCTTGGAAGCGGTGTTGGTCTTCTCGGCTACTATATGTATCATGGCGGCAGCAATCCAGATGGAAAGTTGACAACTCTTCATGAGAGCCGCGAGAGTGGCTATACAAATGATTTACCAGAGATCAATTATGATTTCAATGCACCGATTCGCCAGTTTGGAACGATCTCTGATAATTACCGTGAAATTCGTCTGCTTGCATACTTTTTGCAGGATTTTGGTGGTGATTTGGCAGTGCTTCCAGCCGATATTGATCCGGAATTTGTAAAGCCGGGTGACACCCATACGCTTCGCATGTCCATTCGTCACGACGATAGCCATGGCTATATCTTTGTAAACAACTATCAGAGACGTCTCACAATGGATGCTCATAAGGGTGTTGTGTTAGAAGGAAAGACTGCTGGAGCACCTGTTGTTTTCCCTGCAACCGATATCGAGTCTGGTGAGTATGCATTTTATCCATATAATATGAAGCTTGGCGAGCATCTTCTTGTAAGTGCTCTTGCAACTCCTCTGTGTAAACTGACTGTCGACGGTGAGGATGTCTATGTATTTTATGGCGATAAAGATCCACAGTTTACTTGGGATGGCACACCGGCAAAGGTATTGATGCTCACAAGAAAGCAGGCATTATCGGCTGCAAGAGTTTTGTTAAAGAGCAGTGAGAATCAAGCAACACAGGAATATCTGATCTTCTCCGACAACTTTGTGTGGGAAGAGAGCGGTACTCTTCGTGTAGTTGGCGGTGAGGAGACAATTATTCGTACATTCCCAAAGCTTTCAAAAGATGTACTTCCGGCAGATTTTAAGGAGATTGCAGGCGAGGGTGAGTTTACAGTTTATAAGAGAAGTCAGGCAAAGAATAATGCAAATGTACAGACAAGCGTTTTATTTGCACAGTCTGCCAAGACATCAGAGGAGCTTTCTGGCAAGCTTGTAAACAGCTGCGGTCAGCCAGAAACATTAAAGGGTGACGAAAAGATCTATGAGATCAGCATGCAGTATGAAAGGGAAAATAGAAATGGCCGTAAGGAAGGCTATGATTGTATTCTTTCTTTTGATTATGCATGTGAAAGCATGGAACTTTTTGTAAATGGCAGAAAGGTAAACGATTATTTCTATACGGGTCAGAAGGCACTCTTTAGTTTAGGATATTTTGACTTCCCGACAAAAATCACAGCAGTACTTCATCCGTTGCATGAGGGTGATCATATCTACCTGCAGGAATGGCCAAAAATGGATGATAAAAAAGCGTGCCGGATTGAGGCAGTTACGCTTACAGAACAGTTTACATAAGAAGTTACTATGCGAATGCTAAATGGTGTTTAAAACTTAAAAAAAATTGCCTTTTTCTTCGAAAATTTGTATAATAGTCCCAATATGGGTGATAAAATACAAATTTAGAGGAAAGGGGCTTTTTTTTATGGATGAATATGAAATTGAAAAGAAATGTCAGTCCTATGAGGTGACAGATTTTCAGCATAACTTTGAAATTGAGCATCCTACTACAACGCTGCAGCAATGGGGGCTGCACATTCATTCTAATCATTATGAGTTATAAAATTTTTAGGCGAAAACCTGGGGGCTTGCCCCTGAGATGAAGCCAAGAAATATTTTTCTAAATCTTTAACGTCGATATCTTCTGAATATACATTACAGATCTAACAGCATAAAATGCGCATTTAATTAAAAAATCATACTATTAAATCGTGAAAAAATCACATTCTTTGAACTTGCACACTGAGAAATTAAAGGGAAATGCCAATTGACGGATGAAGAACGTGACTGACAATGAATATCATAGTAATAACCATTGTAACTATCAAATGAAACATCCTG
>OCHA01000310.1_pt1 | contig 63699 bp, 57 predicted proteins | sample 1538591 | NCBI WGS metagenome assembly OCHA01 (sample SAMN04571710, study PRJEB22368) | human gut metagenome | biome: human gut; material: stool | host: Homo sapiens | place: Luxembourg | collected 2012-09-06 | reverse complement strand
CGCAGGAATTTACGACTGTGGAGTGTACAAGAACTTGTGAGTAGCGTATTGTTTACAATCGCCAAAGCATACACAATGAAGCAGTAAGAAGTATCCGCAAGGACTTTAATTTCTCGATGTGTTTGAGAATATTTAAACACATTTTGAGTGGCAGAACAATATGAAAAGTACAGCGTTTGATATGGCTATGATGGCATACAGACAAAATGATATGGAGGGAGCATTCCGTCAATTTCTGCCACTGGCAGAGACTGGCGATGCAGATGCCATGAATATGGCTGCAAATATGTTTGAAAGAGGTCAGGGCACATACCGGGATCCCGGGCGCGCAGTGTTTTGGTGGAAGAAAGCAGTGGAGCTTGGAAATGTGGATGCACTTGCCGATTATGGTCATTATCTGGTCACCACCTTTTTTGATGGCAAGGAGCAGAAGCTTGGTGTAGGGTATCTGGTTACTGCGACGGAGCGTGGCAACAACAGGGCAGGAGAGAGCCTTGTGGAGTTTGCCCTTAAAAATAACGATGCCGGAGCTAAAGTATACAGGACAGCAACCGATTACTGCGACAGGGCTATTGCCTCTGCGACAGATTCATATCTTCGCACACAGTATGTGCAGAAAAAGGGTATGCTTAAATATAAGCTCAGACAGCACAGGATTGGAAACAATTATGTATATCTGGCAGCGGTATTTTCGACAATAGGAGCAGTATTGCTCATGATAGCATCAGTGGATTTGTTTCTTGAGCTGCATATGGAGTATCGTGATATGTTTAAGCTGTTTTCGTATAGTAAAATGATACCGTGGGAGGCAGATATAGCGATGTTCTTTGGTGCGATGCTTTTATTTACGCTTGGCAAGGTAACAAATAAGCTTCATGTGGCGAGCTTTTTGCAGCTTCTTGCATCTGTATTTTCAGTGGCAGTTGTTGCCATGCACTTTATCTGTGTGATAAATGATGGCAGGGTGTGGTATGACAAGCTGCTGTGGTATGTGGTGCTTGTTGTCATTCCGCTTATGCTCGGAAAGCTGTTGGGTGAGATACTGAGAAAGATTATCGGTATACAGTAATAGTTTCGAGATGACTTAAGCGATGTAAGACATTTAAAATATGTAAAATAATATTTCGATATGTAACAAAAGGAGAATGAACATGACTCTGCAACAATTAAAATACGTGGTGACAGTGGCAGAATGCGGCAATATAACAGAGGCTGCAAAGCAGCTTTTTGTCTCGCAGCCCACTGTGACCAGCGCTATACATGACCTGGAAAAAGAGATGCAGATAGTTATTTTCATCAGGACAAACAAGGGAGTGATACTATCAGAAGATGGTGAGAGATTTCTCGGTCATGCCAGACAGGTGCTCGAGCAGGTAGATCTCATAGAGGGGATCTACAAGGACGATGTGGTGAGTAAGCCACACTTTGCGGTATCGTGTCAGCACTATTCCTTTGCGGTGAATGCATTTGTTGATGTAATCAGAGAGTTTGATGCATATCAGTATGATTTTACCATCAGGGAGGAGCAGACTCACGAAATTATTGAGGATGTCACGAATTTAAAGAGTGAGCTGGGAGTCATATATCTAAGCTCCAAGAATACGGAGGTGCTTTCAAAGATGTTAAAGCGTAATGAACTCGAGTTCACAGAGCTTTTTACAGCCACACCGCATGTATTCATATGTGACAGTCACCCGCTTGCTTCAAAAAAGAGCATCACGATGGATGATCTGCAGGACTATCCGTACCTGACGTATGAGCAGGGAGAGTACAATTCACAGTACTTTTCGGAGGAGTTTGTCAGCACTCTTGACAGCAGAAAGAATATCAGGGTAAGAGACAGAGCTACACTTTTTAATCTGATAATTGGCTTAAATGGCTACACAGTGTGCTCAGGAGTGATTTCCGCTGAGCTGAATGGAAGGAATATTATATCAAAGCCACTTGATGTGGAGGAGTATATGAGGATAGGCATTATCAGCAGAAAGGGTGTGGTACTCTCGCGATATGCAAGGGAGTATATCGAAGCATTGAAGGCGCACTGTATGTGACGTTACAATAATATAATATGATTAAAGGGTCATATCATCGATGCATGCTTGCATGCAATTCGATGTATACCTTAGTGCCACACACTATATATAAGGTCTAAATATATACAAATATTTGGTATAAGGAGCATAGCATGTACGATAGTATAATAATAGGAACAGGTCCTGCCGGACTGTCGGCAGCCCTGAATTTAAAAACATATAAAAAGGATTTTATCTGGTTTGGTTCGAAGAACCTAAGCGAAAAGGTGCAAAAGGCAGAGAAAATCACAAACTATCCCGGATTTCCACAGATAAGCGGACAGGAGCTGTTTGAACGCTTCGACGCCCATAGGAGAGCTGCGGGAATTGATATAACAGAAAAGACTGTGACAAATATCATGCCTGCAGGAAACGGCTTTATGGTGCTTGCAGACAATGAGATGTATGAGGCAAGGACTCTCATACTTTGCATGGGTGTGATGTCTGCAAAGCAGCTGGACAGGGAGGATGAGCTGCTTGGAAAGAGGCTCAGCTACTGTGCCACCTGTGATGGCATGTTTTACAAGGATAAGAGGATAGCTGTCATATGCAATGACAAAAAGTATGAGCATGAGGTAAAATATCTTGCGGATCTTGCGGCAGAGGTATTGTATTTCCCAGCCTATAATGACAGCGAAATAGAGCTTCCAAATGTAAAGATATCAAAGGATGTACCTATAGCATTAATCGGAGACTCATTTGTGGAAGGAATTACGCTTCGAAGCGGAAAGACTGAGAGCGTAGACGGAGTATTCTGCCTCAGGAACGCCATCGCACCATCAAAGCTTATGCCGCAGCTTGAAATAGAAAACGGACATATATTGGTGGATAGAGCCCAGCAGACAAATGTGGCAGGCTGTTTTGCGGCAGGAGACTGCACAGGCAGGCCATACCAGTATACGAAGGCTGTCGGAGAAGGAAATGTGGCAGCACATTCGTGTATACAATATCTTAGTAAATCAGAAAAATAATATGGCAATGGCATAGAGGTAGGTTAAAGCATGTTAAAGGCAATTACAGCCACTTACCATTGAGAAGATATTGATTTCTCTCAGCTCCGACTGAAACAAATTGTATTTCGTGTCTTAGCATGTCCTCAAGGAAGTTTATGTAGCGCTTAGCATTTACAGGCAGCTCATCATATGACCTGCAATTTGATATATCGGTTTTCCACCCCGGCAGCATTTTGACTACAGGGGTATATTTTTCCAGATTTTCGGTAGGGTCAAAGACGTTTGTTACGGCATTTTTATACTGATATCCTGTGATAACAGGAATCTGATCCATGATGCTCAGGACATCTAGCTTGGTCAGTGCGATTTTGTCGGCATGCTGGCATTTTAGACCATAGCGGCTTGCAACGGCATCAAATGGACCCACACGACGTGGTCTTCCAGTGGCAGCACCATATTCGCCCCCATACTTTCGGACCATTTCAGTCCATTCACCGTTCATAGCTTTTTCTGCGACAAATGGTCCGGCTCCGACACAGGTAGAGTATGCCTTTAGTACACCGACCACATGGTCTAATGAGGCACCGGGGATACCGGCACCTATAGGACCGTAAGCTGAGATGGTGGAGGAGCTTGAAGTATATGGGAAAATACCATAGTCTATATCCCTCATTGCACCAAGCTGTGCTTCAAGTACAACACGTTTTCCCTTTGATAGTGCATCCTCAAGGAATGCACCGGTATCTGTGATATAAGGTGCATATTTTGCAGCCTTCTGCCTGCACCATGACAAAAGAGCTGACAGAGACATAGGCTCCTGATGATAGCAGCCTGCAAGCTCAAGGTTTTTAGCTTCAAGCATGGTTTTAAGTCTGGCCTGTACATTCTCTTCGTCTAAGTGGAGTAAATCACCGAGACGGATTGTTTTTTTACGGTATTTATCGCTGTATGCATAGGCAATACCGCGTTTGGTAGAGCCGAAGGCTGCTCCGGACTTTGAAAGGCGCTCTTCCTCAAGCTCATCCTGTATTTTATGCCATGGCATTGAAATTGTGGCTCTTGTTGATAATTTCAGGTTTTTTGGTGAAACAGATACATCTTGTGTTCTGATCTGTGCAATTTCATTGGACAGATGGTTTAGGTCAATAACCATTCCGTCACCGAGCACACATACTACATCTGGGTGAAGTATTCCGGATGGAAGCAGATTTAAGACAAATTTTCCCTGTTTATTAACTACTGTGTGTCCGGCATTGTTACCACCCTGATAGCGGACTACGATATCCGCATGTTCTGCGAGAAGGTCGATGACACGACCCTTTCCCTCGTCTCCCCAGTTTATTCCTGTAACTGCTGTAAGCATGATGAATGCCTCCTTGTTTTTTGAGTTTAATATTTGGATGTTGGTGCAGAGCTTGTGCTGTCCGAAATTTGAATGGGATAAAACAAGTCTGCTTATAATGTGTATGATTCTGTTACGTGCAATATCTAAACGTCTTATCAGTTAGTATTCTTGCAAAGATGAGTCCGAGCGGCAGTGCAATGATAATCATGATTGCTGATGCAAACCATGAAACAGCATCCGAAAGTGCCATTATGCCGAAATTGTATATAGCCCGATACAGATAAAGTCCCGGAACCATTATGACTATGGATGGAACAGTAAGGGATATTCTCGGATATCCGTTGTTTTCCTTGATAAATGATGCGAGAAGCCCTGCTGTGAGAGCTCCGGCAAATGCGGCAGCAGGAGCCGGCATACCTGTCAGGTCTACCAGCTCAAGCCGCAGTGAATTTGCTATGGCACCGATAAGAGCAGCTGTTGCAGCCATGGAAGCAGGGCTGTTGAACATGATTGAGAATCCAAACACACCGAAGAAGCTCATTATAAGCCTCAGGATTAGATGTAGTACGGGGGTCAGATTCAAGTCTTCAAAGTCCATAGGCTGCAGTCGCAGAAGCAGTGCCATAATCCATGCAAACATCGTGGCTACCATGACTATTATTATTGCATAGGCAAGGCGTTCAAGACCGGAGCGAAGATCCAGCTTTGCCAGGTCGATTCCGCTTGTGATAAACGGAAATCCGGGTATGATAAAGAGCATAGAACAGATGTATCCGGCTTCATGAATGGTTGATACATTGAAAGCCATCTCTGCTATTTTTAAAAGTGCCGCATATATGAAGCATGAGGCAGAAATTGATACCGCTATATTAAGGAACAAAGTAAAATGATGTTTTATAAGCTTTGTACGTATGAGATTTCCGATGCCGGCTGCTATAAATGCCAGTATCATTTCAATAGGGCCTCCTCCGAGCAAAAATGTGAAGGCACAGCATGCTATAGCTGCTGCAAGTCCAAGCCTTGCAGGGGAGTAAATGGCATGAATCTGCTCTATCTCATCGAGTCGCCGGTGAATTTCTTCGCCGGTCAGGTGGGCTTCCTCCGTTGGAAAATTGTCGACAAACTGCTCCATGCGATAGAGCTTTGATGTGTTTACACCTGTGTTTGCTATGCTGAGTGATTGTGATATACAGTCATTTCCGTCAAAGCAGTTAAACTCGATTGACATAAGTCCGACATCCACTGTACATGTGACACCAAGCTCCTTTGAGAGCCGGTTCATGGAGGTTCTCACACGCCAGGCTCCTGTGCCGCAGGAGAGCATGATGAGTCCGACACGTCCGATTACAGAGGCTTTTTCAATCAGTCCCGCCTTATCTATGAGTATATTTCCATCCTGTTTGGCATAATCATGCCAGGGGATTTCCATATGATTTTTTTCCATGATATCTGTGTAGCTGTTATCTGCCATAAATTATCGCCTCGGCCTTTTGTACATGTTTTTCAAGATTTTTTAGGAAATGAGAGCTTCGCAGGAAAATACCAATTTCATCATACCGCTTGTCATTTTCAACAAGAGAGTCCTGACCGTAAAAAACATATGCCATAGGAAGCTCCTTTTCAATCTGTATCATCAGATCCCATACGGCAGAGTAAGCCTCAGCCTCAGTCTCCTTGAGTTTTACGGTATCGGGAAGCTCTCGTATCAAGAGTATTCCGTCATGCTTTACAATGACCTGCTGCGTGGGAGTCATATGCTCGGAATCATATGTGTGACTGTAGCGGTAAGCCTGTGCGTAGTAGATATCCTTTTTATCTGGCATATCATTGTATATCTCATGAAAATGTATATAGTTCTTGTCGTGAGATATGTGTTTATACTCGGGCAGCGGATTTCCGTGTTCATCGGTCATGATTATCGGATTTTGATGTCCGTCGGCATTGAACCTGTACGGTATGATATATGAATTGCGCAGCAAATCAAATACGGTGTTGTTGCACAGACACATAAGCAGTGCGGAAAGATCGCGGTTGGTATATGCATTGAAGAGAGCTTTGGCAAATTTTTCTGCCGGAAGTGATACATCAAATTCATCGTTGTAAACCAGATTTTCATTGAAGGTTTCCATAAGCCTGTCACACGCCCATGGATCGTTTAGTATCTTCTGAAACAGCATTTCTGTATGGTCTTCTCTTGGAAACATTGTCTTTTCACTCATTTGAAACACGTCCTTTTCTTATATATATAATCAATATTTCTCTTTTGAGCATTTATGATTATACAATTATGATTATAATAAGTAAAAAGTATAATTGATATAATTGAAATATCATATTATTATATCATTAGTATCTGTGTATCATCGAAAAAATGACCGGTAAAACGATAATAAAAAGGAGGCTTTAAATATGGATATAAATTTTGAGTACTACAAGATATTTTATTATGTTGCAAAATACTGCAATTTCACAAAAGCTGCGAGGGCACTTGGAAACAGCCAGCCAAATGTAACCCGCGCCATGAACAATTTGGAGCAGCAGATAAACAGCATACTTTTTATCAGAAATAACAGAGGTGTGCAGCTCACACCGGAGGGCGAGCGTCTGTACGCGCATGTATCTGCAGCGATGTCACAGATACTTGCTGCGGAGGAGGAGCTGTCAGACAGCACAGGACTGTCACACGGAAGCGTATCAATAGGAGCCAGTGAGACAGCTCTAAACATATATCTGCTTGACAGGCTAAAACCTTTTCACATGGCATATCCGGGTATCAGGCTTAAGATATATAATCACTCCACCCCACAGGCTATAAATGCCGTAAAAAACGGCATGATTGATTTTGCAGTGGTATCGACACCGGCTGAGGTAGAGGCCCCTCTTAAGATGATAAAGCTTGGTTCGTTTCAGGAGATTCTTGTGGGTGGAACCACCTTTACTGCACTCGGAAGCCAGACTCTGTCATTAAAGGAGCTGCATAATTATCCGCTTATCGGACTGGGGCGGGAGACCATGACATTTCAGTTTTTTAACAGGCTTTTTATGTCATACGGACTTGAATTTGCGCCTGATACAGAGACCGCAACGACAGATCAGATACTGCCACTTGTGAAAAGTGAGCTTGGTCTTGCCTTTATGCCAAAGCCTATGGCAGAGGCTGCGATAGCAAATCGCGAGATTGTAGAGATAGCTCTGGAGGAGGAGATACCGCAGAGAAATATATGTATGGTATATGATATACATCAACCGATTAGTGCGGCGGCAAGAGAGTTAAAGAAAGTTATATCAGACAGCCATAAGGTGTGATTGGCAGTCGGTGGGATATACATAGGTAACTGGCAGGTTACATATTGCAACAGGTATGTTACACATTGGCAGGTTTGTAACTTACATCTCGTTTAATACTTTGTTAAAATATAGTCAGGCAGATAAGTTATAAGAATTTATCGGCAGAGTTTTTTAGGAGTATTTTTTAAAATTGGAAGGAGATTTTACACTATGGCTAACAGAATCATGTTAAACGAGACATCTTATCACGGATCAGGTGCAATCCAGGAGATTGCAACAGAGGCAAAGGCGCATGGCTTTAAAAAAGCACTGGTATGCTCTGACCCTGACTTAATCAAATTTGGAGTTACAGCAAAGGTAACAGATATCCTTGATAAGAACGGATTGGAATATGAGCTTTACTCAGAGATTAAGCCAAATCCAACAATCGACAACGTAAAGCATGGCGTAGAGACATTTAAGAAATCAGGAGCTGATTACCTCATTGCAATCGGAGGCGGCTCTTCTATGGATACATCAAAGGCAATCGGTATCATCATCGCAAACCCGGAGTTTGAGGATGTAAGAAGCTTAGAGGGGGTTGCACCTACAAAGAAGCCTTGTGTTCCTATCATTGCAGTACCTACAACAGCAGGAACAGCAGCAGAGGTTACAATCAACTATGTCATCACAGATGTAGAGAGAAAGAGAAAGTTTGTATGTGTGGACCCACATGACATGCCAATCATCGCAATCGTAGACCCGGACATGATGTCATCAATGCCAAAGGGACTTACAGCATCAACAGGTATGGACGCACTCACACATGCTATTGAGGGCTACACAACAAAGGCTGCCTGGGAGATGACAGACATGTTCCATCTCAAAGCAATAGAGATTATTGCAAGATCCTTAAGAAGTGCAGTTGCCAATGAAAAAGAGGGACGTGAGGGCATGGCACTTGGAGAGTACATTGCCGGAATGGGATTCTCAAATGTAGGTCTTGGAATTGCTCATTCAATGGCCCATACACTTGGAGCTGTTTATGATACACCACACGGAGTAGCATGTGCTATGATGCTTCCAATCGTAATGGAGTACAATGCAGACTGTACAGGCGAAAAATATCGTGAAATCGCCCGCGCAATGGGAGTAAAGGGCGTAGATGATATGTCTGTAGAGGAGTACAGAAAGGCTGCAATCGATGCTGTAGCGCAGCTCTCTGTAGATGTAGGAATCCCAACAAAGCTTGAAGCTATTAAGGAGGATGACTTAGACTTCCTCGCAGAGTCTGCTCACGCGGATGCATGTGCACCTGGAAATCCAAAGGATGCAAGTGTTGAGGATTTGAAGGCTCTTTTCCGTAAGATTATGTAATTCTGCAACAGCTTACAGGGATGTTTGTGAATAGTTACGATTAAGAATGAAATAAAATAGAAAAATAGAAAATCCGGGAACTGTCAATTGACAGCATTCCCGGATTTTTAACGCTGATATAACTATTCAGACCACCGTGCACATTTGTAAAAACGCAAGATACTTGTTCTAAATGGTTCTGAATATTACCTTGAATTATATCAGGTTTACCTCGCGAAACACGTCGGCAAGCTCCTTTGGCATAGCATCAGCGAGCAGTCCGGCAAGCTCCTGAGGGGTGAAGTTTTTATTGCCAAGCACCCACTGTGTTGTCATAAAGACAGAGCCCTGACAGTACATCTCAAGCTGAAACAATAGCTTGTCGGATATTTTCCGGTGGCTTTTTCCTTCAATCTGGTCAATATAAAACTGACGAATCAGCTCAAAATCATGCTCCTTTAGATTGTTCTGCTCATCATTTTTAAAAGCAGCCTTAAAGAAAAGTTGCTCCATCCGGATATATTCAAATTTTTTAACAAGGCTTTCGTATACGGTACTGCCCTCACCCATCTGGTGGAAGGATTCAATCAGTATCTTATCAAAATACCAGTTTATCAAGTCATATTTGTCCTGAAAATTTCTGTAAAAGGTTTGTCTGGTCACACCACATGTGTCGCAGATTTCCTTAACCGTAATTTTCTCGACAGGAGAGGAAAACATGCATTCCTTCATGGCATTGGCCAGCTTGTATTTTATATCGTTGTTCATCTTTTCTCCAAATTATAATGCAGATATCTAATGAGCCTTAAGCTTTGACATAAGTGCTTCCTGCAGTGTTTTTGAAAAATTAATTCCCTCTTCCTGCGCAGCAGTATTTAGCCAAGCCGGAATGGTAAGGGTTTTTCGGACCGATTTATCGAAATGCTCTTTGGCATATGCCTTAACATCTACTGAAACCATATTGGTAAATGCATCGGTATATGTTCCTGTTATGTCTAATTCGTCAGATAGTCTGTCAATATTGATATCAGATAATTTGGATGCTTTAGGAAATTTTTCATTATCCATCTTAGCCGTATACAGATATCCTGCAAGACAATCAACAGCCATGGCCACAGCATCTTCAAGGGTATCTCCTTGTGTTGCAAGATAATTTAAATCAGGAAAGATTACAGAGTATCCATTATCTTCCTTAAAAAAACATGCCGGATATATTGATAACATGATGAGTATACCTCCTTATGATTATTTGATTCCCGCTTGCTTACGGATAGAATTTTCAGTGATTTTGTTCAGTTCTTTGCCTTTATGAAAAGGAATAGTTACTTTTCCGGGCTTTGAAGGATGAATATAATGCCGATGTGATCCGGTTTGGTTTTTGAAAATCCACCCATCGGCAAGTATTATACGTTCCATTTCAGTTGGTTTGATCGGCATATTTTTATCCACCTTTCTTTAGTATATATATAATATAACATATGATACGTATAAATTCAATGCGTGTAAATATAATATATATAAATTTAATATGTATAATTATTGCGTATATAAACTATATATTGTTGTTTATATTTTAGTATGATCAGAAATGATTATATTACCGATTAAAAAGATTGAATTTTAAAATTTATCTGTTAATATATTGATGAAAATATTTTGAAATATACGAGGATATACATACATGAAAGACCTTACAAAAGGAAAACCATCAAGACTCATACTGGCATTTGCCATTCCAATATTTATGGCAAATATACTCCAGCTCACATACAGTATAGTTGACACGAGAATAGTCGGATCATATCTGGGAGAAAACTCACTGGCAGCAGTCGGAGCCACCACGACACTCAGCAATCTGATGATAGGCTTTTTGATGGGATTAGCTAATGGATTTGCCATAATAACAGCCCAGAAATTTGGAGCAAGGGACTACGCCGGTGTAAAGAAATCGTTTGCACTGTCAATTAAAATGGGATGCATAATAGCACTTGCTATAACGGTATTGTGCCTGTTATTTTTACGTCAGATTCTTGGATTTTTAAATGTATCAAATGATTTGATGGGAATGGCTGTGTCATATATTTTTATTATAATAGCAGGGCTTATAGCGACATTTTTGTATGATGCATGTGCGGCGGCACTTAGGGCACTGGGCGATACAGTTACGCCGCTTGTCATATTAGCCGTCTCGGTCTGTCTGAATATGGCAGGTGATATTTTCTTTGTGGTCGTACTGAAGGCAGGAGTGGCGGGCGCTGCGATTGCCACTGTACTTGCACAGGTTATTGCGTTTATTGTGTGCTATGTATATATGGTAAAAAGATATGAGCTTTTGAGATTGTCCCGCAGTGATTTATTTGACAGTCATTTACTGCGAAGACACCTGAAATTTAGCAACGAAAATTGTGATACCGAGGGAGCTGAATGTAAAGACAGCGAGAATAATATGACTCCTGAAGTAATAGCCGTGATGAAAATGACGATGCTTAAGGCCGGTCTTTCCATGGCATTTATGAGCTCGCTTGTAAATATAGGCTCGCTGACTCTGCAGACCGCCATAAACCGACTGGGACAGGATATTATAGTAGCTCACACGGCTGCCAGAAAGATATCGGAGATATTCATGGTCATGTTTACCGTGTTCGGACAGACAATGGCGACCTTCTGTGGGCAGAATATAGGAGCGGGAGAAGTAGCCAGAGTGAAAAAGGGAATAAAACTGGCAATATTCTATACCTGCATATGGTGTACGATGGCAATTATCGCAAGCTACACTATAGGTCCGTGGCTGGTGAAGCTTGTAACAGGCACTAATAATCCTATTGTTATAAAAAACGCCACAAATTATCTCAAATTTGACACTCTGTTTTATTATGTGACCGCTGTTATATGTATAGTGCGAAATGCAATGCAGGGGCTTGGAGAGCAGATTACGCCGCTTGTATCAAGCTCACTTGAGATGGTGGGAAAGATAGTCATTGCATTTACACTTGTGCCACTGCTTGGCTATACAGGAGTGATAGTGGCAGAGCCGATAGTATGGTTTATCATGGTGATACCGCTTTTGGTGAAGATATACAACATGCCGGTGCTTAGGAAGCAGGGGCATGGGATTTGAAAAAAGAGTGAAGCAGGCTTTACTCCAACACCAGAAGAAGTCCCATCTTGAACCTTTCGTCAGCGGTTACGCTGTGCAGTCCGTTTTTGTCAAAACGGAAATTTTCGCCTGCTGAGATTGTGTAATCTTTGCCCTCGTAGTCTATTACAGCCTTGCCCTCGAGTGCGAAAATTATTGCATTTCCAGGCGCGCGATGCGGTGTGAGACCGGTGCCCTCATCGAATGCCATAAGCACGAATTTCATTGTGTCGTTGCTTACCACATCAATGTTCGTGATACTGCCATCCTCATATGAGATAAGATCCTTAAGCTTCATGACCTCGCCTGATTTGATAATTTTGTTCATATTGTTGTTCTCCTTTTTTATGATGATTTCGGTGTAAATACAGCCGGTTTCTGTTGTTACTCCGCAGAGTGTTTTCGAAGGGACTACCAGCATATCACCTTCTGATATGGTATGTTTTGCAGCATAAGCTCCGATAAGAAAATCAGGTTATGGGTGTTTTGTCACTTAGCCTTGAATTTCGTGAGATGGTCATCTCGTCGCGGATAGGGCGTAAATCTTCTATTTTGAAAACCTTGTCCATAGGATTTCTTGTCCTTCTTTCTTGAATGTTGATTTCATTATTTATAATACAATATTACTATAATTTTGTCCAAAAATATGTTGCATATACAACAAAAACAATATAATAAAATACAAACCGCTTGCTATTTCTTTCACATATGTTAAAATATAATCAAAGCAGTTTTTCTATAGCAACCTGTGCGGTCGTTGGCACATTTATTACAGATATGACTATATGCTCTGTAAATATGTGAGGCATAATAAGATGTCGTCCGGCGATAAGGGCGTGCAGGGTCTTCAATACCTTAATTATTTTTCATATTCCCTGAAATTCTTGCTTTTAAATGTTTCATTATTTTATTTAAAGCAGGATAAGAGGGCTTTTACCACACAGATATTTCCTGCTTTAGTGTTTTCAAATGAAGGAGGATTTTATATGAGTGGTAACAGAGAGTACAAAAGTGATGTTTTCAGTATGCTGATGCAGGATAAGGAAAGAGCCTTACAGCTGTATAACGCAATGAATGGGTCTAGCTATGACAATCCGGAGGATGTTGAGATAGTGATTCACGATGGCGGCATTTCACTTTCGGTCAGAAATGATGCATCGTTTATCGTGGATGCGAGATTGAGCATATATGAGCATCAGTCCACAGTTTGTCCGAATATGCCAGTGAGAAGTCTTATTTATTTCAGCGTGATATTGTCAGATATGCTCAGCGACAAGAAAAAAGGAACAAAAAGTGGCAAGAACATCTATGGCAGAAGACTGGTAAAGATACCGACACCACATTTTGTGGTATTTTACAATGGTGAGGAGGAACAGCCGGAGGTTCAGGAGCTTAAGCTGTCCGATGCGTTTGAGAAGCCGACCGACGAGCCGAATCTTGAGCTTAAATGTAAGGTGTACAATATAAACGATGGAAAGAACAAGGCTATTATGGAGTCCTGTGGCTGGCTGAATGATTATATGACATTTGTAAATAAGGTCAGAGAGTATCATGCAGACGGGGCATTTGATGATCTTGCTATAGATATTGAGAAGGCTATAGACTATTGTATTGACAATGATATTCTGAAGGAGTTTCTAAAGACTTACAGAAGTGAGGTGACGAAGAGTATGCAGTTAAATTATGAATTTGACAGGCAGCTTGAGCTTGAAAGAGCTGATGCTATCGAGGAAGGGATGGAAATAGGTATAGAAAAAGGTATAGAAAAAGGTGCAAATAAGATGCTGTTTACTCTGGTAACAAAGGGCAAGCTCGATATTGATACTGCAGCAGAGGAAGCCGGTGTCAGTGTCAGTGAGTTTGAAAAATTAATGAGTGAAGCAGGCTATAAGGTGCCTGAGACTGTGTAGCATCAAATAATTTATCAAAATGTAAATAGCAAAAATCCGCTAACCATTGTATTTGGTATAGCGGATTTTTTGTGCCAAAAAATATCACATCCGACTGTTATTGTATGAAAAACGCTTGCGATAGCCTTAAAAACTTCTGAAAAAGTGTCCATTGAAAATCCCCTTTCTTTATATGCTGCATTTGAATATATGGTATGAGAATATTATAGAAATAAGTAAGGGGATTGGCAATGGGAAATTATTTTTTATTTATATTGTCTTTGATTTTATCATCATCTTTTGTCATTTCAAGGTAAAACTCAGCTAGTTTCATAGCTCTTTCAAGTTGTCTGTTTTCATAACTGTCATTTAGTCGGTTAAAAGTCATTTGCAAAGGGTCGCAATTGGGATCATCCCCGAAAACAAGGTAATCGAGGGTGACGTCTGTGAATTTTGCTATATGAATAAGTAAGTCGAGATTTGGAACTCTTTTTCCTGACTCTATAAGGGCGAGATATGAAGAGGAAATATAGAGCATATCGGCAAAGTATGATTGTGTTTTATTCTTTTTTAATCTTAATTTTCGTATTCGTTCACCTAACTCCTGTGGGTTTAAAATAATGTTGTTCATGTAAAATCCTCCATAACAAATATGTTGCTATAAGTAAAAATTATTATGACTTATTGTATATGATATTAAAATTATTAACTTTCATTATGAAAAAAGACATTTTACAATGTGTAAAAAACGTGAGTCTAACAAATAATATTGAAAGTATTAACAAATGGTAAACAATATATTGACATATAGAAAAAATAGTGGCACAATGTAAGTAATAAGGACTATAAGGAGGTCAAAAGATGAAAAAAAGTATGTGGAAAAAGCTGATGTCCACAATACTGGCATTAGTCATGGTATTGGGATTATCGGGTACACTAGGTTTTCAGCATGTAGATGCATCTGAGAAGGCTAAACTTTCAGTATCTGTTGATAAAACAGAGGTTAAAAGGGGTGATATAATCACTTATTCAATTGATTTGGCAGGAAATGAAACGGGAGTTGGATTAACATTAAGGATGTTGTTTGATAAAAACGTTTTAGAACCTGTAGAAGGAAATGACGGCATAATAAAAGGTAATGTCATTACAAGTGCTTTTATGGGAGATCCGTATGCATTAAAAGAAAACGGTAGATTTGGAGTGACTGTAGGAGCAAATGATCCTCTTGAAAATGGTAATATTATTAAAGCAAAATTCAAAGTAAAAGATTCTGCAAGTGGAGACTTTAAATTACAGACTTTAGTACATGATCTGACAAATTATAAAGGGGATTTGCTTGATTTTAATTATGATGAGGCTCCAAGCGTAAAGGTTGTAGTTCCGGCAACAGGTATTACAGTTGATAAAACTGCAACGACAATCGTGAAGGGTGCTACAGACAAACTTACAGCTACATTAGTTCCGGCAGATGCAAATGGAACAATCACATGGTCAACAAGTGATTCATCAGTAGCAACTGTTTCAAGTGATGGAACAGTAACAGCAGTTAAGAATGGTAAAGCTACAGTAACAGCAAAATGCGGTGATTTATCTGCACAGACAAAAGTTACTGTTATTAATCCTTTAAAGGCAATTACAATTACAGGAACAACACATAGCATTAAAAAGGGACAGACAACACAGCTTGGACTTACATATGATCCGGCAGATACAACAGATAGTGTAGCTGCAACATGGACATCAAGCAATACATCTGTAGCAACAGTCAGCAAGACAGGTCTTGTAACAGCATTAAAGGATGGTTCAACAACCATTAAAGCAACAGTAGGAAATGTGAGCAGTACATATGATATTGCTGTAAAGGAAGTAAAGCTTACAGGAATTAAAATGGAAGAAAAGGCTCTTATTCATAAGGGCGACACAAAAGCTTTTACAGTAGAGTACACTCCGGCAGATACAACAGATGATAAGACTGTAGCATGGTCATCAAGTGATAGTACAGTAGCATCAGTTGACAACAATGGAATCGTAACAGCAGTTAAACCAGGTTCAGCAGTAATTACTGCAAAGGTAGGAAACTATCAGGCAACATGTGCAGTAACAGTTGATGCTCCTTTAAAGGAAATTGTACCTGAAAAATCTGCAATTAATATGGTAAAGAAGCAGACAGCAAATATTGCGTACTCATTAGTACCGGCTGATACAACAGACAGCAAAGATGTAACATTTACATCTTCTGATGAAACGGTAGCTACAGTTAATTCAGATGGAAAGGTTACAGCAAAGAAAGCAGGACAGGCGACAGTTACTATTACAGGAGCTAATGGTATTAAAGCAACAGTAACAGTAAACGTAAGCGAGATTCCTGTAAATGAAGTAGTGCTGAGTGCACAGGATGAAATCATTGAGGCTGGAGCAAAGAAAACTATTACAGCTACACTTAAACCGGAAAACAATACAGATGATAATCAGGATGTAACATGGACAACATCTGATGAAAAAATTGCAAAGGTAGTTGTTGATAAGGATGACAGTCACAAAGCAACTATTGAGGGTGTTGCAGCTGGTTCAGCAGTAATCACAGCAACAGCAGCAAACGGAACAAAGGCTGAATGTACAGTAAAGGTTCCTAAGCATATTACAAGCATTACATTACCTGAGACAGTTGAGCTTACCAGAGGTACATCAACAACTCTTAATGTAACAATTGCACCGGCAGACACAGATGATGACACAACAGTTACATGGAAGTCATCAGATAGTGATGTTGTAAAGGTAGATGAGAAAACAGGTATGGTTTATGCAGTAAAGGCAGGAAAGGCAGATGTTACAGCAACAACAAAGGCTGTAGATAATGCAACAGCTAAGCCGTTTACAGCAACAACAACTGTAACTGTAAAAGAAAACAACATGACAGATGAAATCGGAAAGAAGCTTGCATTTGATGAGTTTGATGATGTATTAATCGGTCAGAAAGATAATGCAGATAATTACCTTAATCTTAGTGAGTTAATCGAGGCAAACAATATCACAGATGATATTAATGTCGAGTTTGCATCAAGTGATAAGGCAGTAGCAACAATTGATAATGATGGAAATGTGTTTGGTGTCAAAGCTGGAAAAACAATAATAACAGCAACTGTTACAGCAATAGCAGGAGATGGCTCGAAGAATGTTTATACAGCAGAAGGAGAGCTTACAGTAAAGGCTATTCCACTTAACTCAATTGCATTTGATAAAGTAATCAAGGAAATGAAGCTGGGTGCTACAGATACACTTAGCATCATATATAATCCACAGAATACAACTGATGCAAAGGATGTAACATGGACAAGCTCAAATCCTAGTGTGATTTCAGTTGAGAATGGAAAATTAACAGCTAATGCGGTTGGTACAGCAGATATCACAGCAAAAGTTGGTGATAAGACAGTAACATGCACAATCACTGTTAAGGAAGAAAAGAAAGCTGAGCAGCCAAAGCCGGTTATCACAAATAAAAAATCAGACAATAAGCCGGCAGCAAAATCAGTTTCAAAAGCAAATGATGCAAAGAAAGCAAAAACAGGAGACAATAATAATGTTGTTCTGTTCCTGGTAATGTTTGCAGCAGCAGTAGCAATGATTGGAGTAATTACAGGAAAATCATTAAGAAGAAATAGAAGATAGAAAATAGGTCAGAAATACAAGTATGAAGAAAATAATTAAAAAGGCCATATGTTTTATCTGTGCTATATTATTTTTTCAATCTGGGTCAATACCTACATATGCTGATGAGAGTGCCGCCTTTTATGTTCAGACAGCGGCGGCACTGTCTGACGGCATGATCAGGGTATCTGTTTATTTGAAAGATGCAGATAATCTGGCTGGTATTGACGCAGAGCTTTTTTTTGATTCTACAAAGGTTTCATTTGAAGGAAGCAGCCTTGGAGATTCATATTCCAGCTCGTATTCAGATATAAATTATGACAATGAAAACTCTAAAGTTCACTATGTGATGCTCTATCCTGATGGAAATAATAATAATGGTATTTTGTTTACTGTTGACTTTAAGGTAACAGGAGAAAAATCATATCAGCCGGAATTAAAAATAAATAGTTTGATTGACAGCAGTGATGAAATGAATGAAATACCGTATAGTATTAAGTATCAACAGGCTGACGGAAGCTGGAGTGATAATATAGATCGAAGCGGAAAAATAGCAGAAAAAAAAGTCATTGATAACATATTAAAAAAATATGGCTCAGAAGCAGATATTAAATCAAACGGAAATCCCTCTAATGATTCGGTTAGCATAGATAGTAATAATAAATCAAACGGAGTCATTACTGATGATGCTGCTGACGGAAATGAGGTGTTTAAAGCCTCTGATGATAATTACAAAGATAGCACAGAGCAGATTAGTGACAAGAACAGTACAGAAGGTACTGAGTTGGTCGACAACTCTGAAATAAATGAAAATAAAGATAAACAACGAGAACTGACTATAGATAGAAAATGTCTAATCGTTGGTTTCGTTAGTACATTTCTTATTATCTTTGTTGTATTTTACATAGTGTTTAAACGGAGAAACAATAGAAAAAATTAAGGAGATAGCATATATGAGAAAACGATCAAGGCAATTAATAGGTGTATTAATGGCATCAGCAATGGTTATATCCACCAATGTTGTTATTCCAAATGAGTATACATATGCACAGGAAGATACTTCTAGTATAAAGAGTAGTGGTACATATGGAAATAATATAACTTGGACATTACAGGATGGTACGTTAACAGTTAGTGGATTTGGAAAATTAGAGAAGATTGATAATAGTGATTTTCCATGGACTGGGAATGATGAAATTAAGAAATTGAATATAAATAAAGAAATAACAGATATCGGGAATCAAGTTTTCTATAATTTAGGTAATCTGCAGGATGTAAATTTTTCGGATGGACTTAAAAGTATAGGGGATTGGGCATTTACAAACTGTGATATAAGAAGACTACGTATACCTGATAGCGTAGAAAGCATAGGAGAATGTGCATTTGGGGGTAATAGTTATTTAAAAAAACTGGTATTGCCTAGTAATTTAAAAGAAATAGGAGTTGATGCATTTTCGATTTTAAATGGTGGGTGCATGTATTTAACAGGAAATGCACCTAAAATTGAGGATGAAAATTATGTAGATATTCCGGGTGCAGTATCGGGAAGAAAATTGACTATTATATATCCTAGAGATAATAAGACTTATACAGAACAATTTAAAAAGCATTTTACGCAGTCAGAGGTAAATTGGGTGGAAGAAGATGTAAAAGACATGAGTCTTGATATTGATGAAGGAGATGATAAGGTTGAGTCAGTAACTTTAGATGTGCAAGGAACAACAATAGAGACGAATGATGAAAATAGGGGAAAGTGCAATATTTCTATAAATATAAAAAATTATTCGGGTTCAGTACCATCAACTTCATATGTATATGTATATTTAAAATCTGAAAGAGATGATTCTGAATCCAAGCTGATGGCATCGTATAATGACAAGACTGGTTCGTATGAATTAAATATGTCAGACTTATATGGAACTATTGGAGCATTTACTTGGACATATTTTAGTGGAAAAACATGGATTGAAAAAATAGAAATTCAATCTGATTCAGGAAAAAGGAAACCAGCAGGAAATAATAGTTGGTATGTAATTCCAGTTTCGTCATATGGAGTTGTATCTAATGGAAGTAATCCATATGTAGCAGAAAAGCCTGAAGATGCTAAGTATTGGTTTAATATTCACAGAACATATAGTATGACATTCTATGAGCCTGATTTATCAGTTAAGTCATTGAAAGATAATGGTGGAGAGATATATAAAGAAGAAAAGACTATTGCAGTTGAAGATGGAATATCAGCCATTGGAATGAATGATGTTTACAAAGCAAAAGATTTAGGAGATTTAAAGTTTAAAAGGTGGTATTGTCCGTTTTTTGATTATATGGAGGATGAAGAGTTATACGATTGTTCATGTGTCCTTTATTCTGAATATGACAAAGATATTTTGGTTTTTGATGTGAAATTTGATGATGGAAACGATGAAGTAGTAGACATAAAAACAATAAATTATGATGAACTTGATGAGGATGATTTACCTGTAGTTGAGGGATACGAGAATTATAAATGGCGTGTAGTTAGAGATACTGGTGCAATTTATTATATTATGGACGTTGATGGGAATAAACCTGATAAACCATTAAAAATTAAAAACGCGTCAACGTTATCAAAAGATAAGATTGAAGCTACTGTTAAAGATATTTCTAATGCGGCAGAAAAAACTAATGTGTCTGTAGAAATGAATAATGCCACAGTTATTCCTAATGAAATTTTAAAAGCTGAGCAGGGAAAAAATGTTAATGTGACATTTAATACAGCAAATAGTGCTTGGACGATTAATGGTAAAACTATTGTATCTGATAATATAGATGATGCAAATATTTCTCTTACGAAAGAGGCAGGAAGTGTTTCGGATTCAAATCTTAGTGATTTAATTGGTAAACGAAGTGCAGAGAAAATTATATTTGGAAACAATGATTCATTTGGATTTAAAGCAGATATAAATTTAAAAACAGAGAATGATATTACTAATAACAAAGCTGTTTTAATCCAGAAAAATGCAACTGGTTATGTGTATAAAAGTTCATCAAGTGTATCTAATAATAACTATAGTATCAACGTTGATAATGGAAATGAAAGTTATGTTATCTATGGTGATAATGGTGATTTGAATTCTGATAGTAAGATAGATATTAGAGATGCAATGAGCTGCTTAAGACATGTAAGTGGAAGAGAAGATTTGGACTGTGTAAGAGAAGGATTCGCAGACGTTAATTTTGATGGCAATGTGAATATACAGGATCTTATAAAAGAAATACATGTTGTAAGTGGAAGAGAAGACAATTTCTAAATGACAGTATGATTAAAGCAGCACGCGGTAAAAGGTCGCGTGCTGTCATACTATATGGAGGGTAAAGAATGAAAAATGGAAAAAAAATATGGAAAGTAATGATAGCAATATGTCTAATAGGTATAATTTTATTGGAAAATTTATATACATATAAAACTGTGACATATGCTAATGGTACGAAAAAATATATTGGTAGCTTTAATTTGTATACTTATAGGGCTGATAAGTATTTAGAACAGAATTCAGTGTGTAGAACAGTTATCAATAATATGATGAATGCATCATTTCCAGCGCAGAGAATTGTAGATTCACTAAGTAAAGATAATTCATTTCAGAAAAAAGTTGATGCATGGAAATATATTCATTATACGGATTCTCCATCTAAACTGGCGGATGATGTAATGAAAGAGAAGGATTTATATTCTGCGATAATAATTAGTGTGTTCGTATCTGAGGCAACAAACGATAATAATATTATGGATTATACAAAATTAATTTCCAAAGAGACTAGTGATGTTATATCGAGTGTTAAAAAATCTATTTCCATAAATGAAACACAGAATCTTACAGATTTTTCTAAAAATGATCTTGAGAATATTTTAGAAAAAGCATCAAAAACTTTTGAGAATAATCATCCAAAACTTGATGCTTTATCCGATTATAGTGAAAATATATCAGATTTATTTGAAGCAGGGGGAACGCTAGTGGAGGCGATACAGAGAATGGCGGAGTACACGCAGATCTGTGAATTATCTGTTGAGATAAAAAATGTTTTGCAAGATATGTATAATAATTGTCAGTCAGATAATGGACAACTTAAATCAGCATTGAGTGAAGTGATTGAAAGTATGAGGAGCTTCGATTCAGGAATATGTGCTAATATTATGAACGTGACAGAGAAAACACTATTTGATATAGTAGGAACCATTTTGGATGAATGTTGGAAAGATTTTTTGAAGGATATGCCGGTGGTATATTATTTTTGTGTAGGAGCAGATATTGGCATTAAATTTGGTGATATAATGTGTACGCATTTGTTTTCAACAGATAAGACGATTGAGCAATATGAAAAAATGAGATGTTTATCTGAATTTACATGTTTGCTAAAATCATCAATTCAACATATGGAAAAAGAATATGTAAAAAATAGAACATCAGATAATGCAAGAAATTATTTTGCTTCAATAGATGCATTATTCTCAATAGCAGAGCTAAGTTGTAAATATGCTGTAGAATATGCAGATATCATCTATACAGATTCGTTAATTGGAAATGTAAAGTACTTATTTAGTAAGAAAAGTCGGGAAAATTGTGATAGTTTTATTTCTGCAATTAATGACATTGAACGTAGTTATAATAGTGAATCACAAAGTCTGATTAATAATTATTTGAATGGGTTAGACGCTGAGCACCATGATATATACAATATTCTTATGGGTGAAAGTGATCCTGTAGGTGTTACGGGGATATCTTTTGTTAATAAGGATATTACAATAGGTATTAAGGATGAATATATTTATAGTGCTGGAATTGTGGAAGTAGAACCGAAGAATGCAACTAATAAAATTTTAAGTTATAGTTCGTCAGATGAAAGTATATGTGGTGTTGAAAATAGTGCAGGATGGCTTATTCCTAGAAAGGCTGGTGATGTAACAATAACAGCTTCGTCTGTTGATGGAAATTATACTGATAGTGTACATGTTCATGTAATAGATGGGTATAGTGATGCATGGCAGGATATGGGAATGTTTAATTGTGTATCCAGTGGTAATTGTGGGGACAATGTTAGTTGGCAGCTTTGGAGTAATGGTAGATTGTTAATTAATGGTGAGGGAAATATGACTGATTATGGATATAATGAATCACCATGGTACAATAATACATTTATTAACTTTGTTGAAATTGGTTCCGGAGTGAAGAGTATAGGTGATTGTGCGTTCTCTGGATGTACTAATCTTCAAAATATATATTTTATTGGATCACCCGAAAAAATAGGAAAAAGTGCATTTTATAATACAGGACTCACGGATGTTAGTCTGCCAGATGGAATGAAATCTATAGATAATTATGCTTTTGCTAATTGTAAAAATCTAAAATCAATTCAAATAGCTGATTCAGTTGATACAATGGGACTGGCTGTGTTTTTAAATTGCAAATCGCTTGAAAAGATTACACTGTCCAAAAAGATGAACTGTATTACGCAGGGTTTATTTATGAATTGCACAAAATTATCTGAAATTTCAATAACTGATAATATTATAGAAATTGATGATAATGCATTTTATAAATGCAGTAGTTTAGAAAAAGTTGAAATATATAATGATAATGTTGATATTTGGGATGATGCGTTTACAAACTGTGAATCCAAATTAATCTTATACGGAAATGCAGGTTCTAATGCAGAAACATTTGCAAAGAATCATGGTATTTCATTTGTGGCGTTTGATGATATAGATAGAGATTTATATGTAAAAGATTTTACGTTTGATAATTCTAATACATACAAAACATTTGAGAAGATTAATATTGTAGGGCAGGCAGCAGGAGGTACAGCTCCATATCAATACAAATTTTATTACATTATTGATGGAATAAGACACAGTATTAGAGATTATACTTCTAGTGGAACTACATCATTTATTCCTATGAAAGGTGGGATTTATTCATTTGGGGTTGAGGTGAAAGATGATAATGGAAAAATAGCTTCAAAACAAATAAATGAAATAAGAGTTAAGGGATTTGAAGGTTTTGCAGGAGGAGATGGAACAAAAAATAATCCATATCAAATTAGCAATGTACAAATGTTTGAAGAAATAGAAAATAGACAAAATGATAATTATATTCTTATAAATGATATAGATTTATCGTGTGCACCGAGAATATCAAAATTTAATGGAACTCTTGATGGACAGGGATATACTATTAGATGCACTTTTTCGCAGAATAATGGATTGTTTAATTATTTATCGGAATCATCTTATATTCAGAATTGTAATGTCGTTATTATTGATAACCACAATTCTTTTCCAGAGCAGTTCGGTTCAATTGCTATTGAAAATTATGGAACTATAGAGGGCTGTATATCTCAAGGAGATATTGCTGTAGTTGGATGTGGCAATGATTGGTTTTGTTATGGTGGAATTTGTAGTTTTAACCGTGGAACTGTAAAAAGGTGTAGGAATGATTTAAACTTTGCATTAAAGGATTGTAGCAGTGGATTTAAAGGAGCAGCGTGGATTGGTGGAATATGTGGACAAGGCGGTGCTGATAAATGTCTTAATACTGGAAATATTAGTGTAGATGTTTATTATTTGGGAACATATTCTGTAAATGCAGGCGGAATTAATGCTGTTGAAGTAAGTAATAATTGTGCTAATGTTGGAAATGTTTCAGTAAAATGTTTAGCCGATTCATATTTTTCAGAGGCACACGTTGGCGCGATTAATGGTGCAGCTGCTCACTATTATGATACAATTATGAAAGAATACGGTAAGAATAATATGGTATCTAATGATGCAAAATTTAATCTTGATGTAGAATTTACTAATGTTAATTATGAGATTGTACATAGTAGTAAAATTTATGAATCAAGTGAAATAGAAGGTATTGCGGTAAAATCAAAGGATTATATCATGAACTGGTGGGATGAGAAAGTGATTGGTGATAACGCTACTGACATATGTAATAAAATAAAAAATGCAAAAGAAGGAGATTCAATTACTTTAAAATTAAAGAATGGGATTCTTGATAAAAAAATAGCGAATGCATTGGTGGACAAAAATGTAAATTTGTTGATAGATATGCAGAATGGACTAAAGTGGAGCATTAACGGAAAAAATGTTAAGGAAAATATCAATCAAAATATAAACTTAAATGTTTTGCGTTCTGATGTAAGAATATCTGATATTTCAATAGACAATGCACAGAAAATTATTGGAAATAGAACGGTAGAACAAATAATATTTTCAGAAAACGGAGCGTTGAAATTTGATAGTACCTTAATGGTTAGTGGTGTAAAGGACAATGTGAATAAAGTAGTACAAGTGGATATAGGGAGTATGGTATATACCGATGCAGAGGTAGTGAAAAGTAATACGTTTACCATAAATATAACTAATAGGGAAAATCGTCTGTTAATATATGGGATAAATGGAGATTTAAATTCTGATAGTAAAATAGATATCAGAGATGCAATGAGCTGCTTAAGGCATGTGAGTGGAAGAGAAGATTTGGACTGTGTAAGAGAAGGCTTTGCAGATGTTAATTTTGATGAAAAGGTAAATATACAGGATCTTATAAAAGAAATACATGTTGTAAGCGGAAGAGAAGACAATTTTTAAAGGATGAAACATAACGGTGCTCGGTTAATATCAAACTAAGTACCGTTTTGTTTATATTAATATTTACTAATGGAAAATATATATTTGACAAATGGTGATATAAGAAGTATGATATAAGAAAAAGGTACTAAGGAGGGGACAATGAAAAAAGTATATGATCAGAATGATACAGAGATTTAAGATATTATTGGTAAATTTAACGCGGAAAGATTGACATTTGGAGAAATAAACTATGGTTTTAATGCAAACATCCTGACTGCTTCGTCATTGGCAGATAATGAGGAGAAAGTTGTTATTATTGGTAAAAATAAAATGGATATAAATCCAGTACAGCAAGGGTTTGCAGATATTGACATGAATAATAATGTTAATATACAAGATCTCATAAAAGTTATCCATTATGTAAGCGGAAGATCCGATGAACTCTAATGAAGGATAGTGAGGTATACATATGACAAAACAAATCACAAGAAAAACTCTAATACTCTTTATGGTACTGACTGTTTTTATGACAACAATATGTAGTCAGACAAGTGTAAAAGCAGCAAATAAAGTATACAAAAATGTTAAGCTGATATTTGAGGACAATCAGGGAAATACGATAAAAACATTTACGAAAGATATTGCTCAAGGAGAAACATTAGGTCAGATTTTGGGTGATCAATACCCAACAATGAAAGCTGACTCTAAACTTGGCAATTTTACCGGATGGTATAGCAGTGATTGTCTTTACGGATTGTATTCCGGAAAAAGATATGAAAAAAATACACCGGTAAATATAGAGTATGATTATGAAGAGGATGATTACATACAAATTTCCTTCAAAGCATCATATGAAAAAAAGTCTGTTCGTATAACGTATTATTATATGGATAATACTGGTTGGCACGAAAAATATGAAGAAAGTATTTTAACTGTTGGGGCAGGTAAGAATGCTATATTGAGTTGTGCTCCGGCTGTTGGTGATGTAAAGCCATACTGTCATTTTGAAAACTGGAATATTATATACGGCGAGGATGTAATAGATGATAATCCGGATCAGTATTACCTTGTAGAGGCTGCATATGATAATTACCCGGTTGGAGTTAAGAAAAGCTATATTGATAATACAGGAAATATAAAAACCGTTGAGGAGACAAAATACTATCCGGCCGGAAGCAAATATGAGGATATATTGGTTGAATTGAAGGCAACACCGGATGATGCCTCAACAGATACTACAATTACAGGCTGGAACATTTTTGATCCATATGGTTATACTGATGAAGAGGGAACAATAGGAGTTCACAGTGACGAGAGAGGTGCTTGTGAAAATGATTTTGATTTGATTGCCGAGTATCAGAATGTGGAACTTAATAAAGTATTTTATAAGATTGTCGGTGAAGATCAGAAGATTCATGAAACTGATAAAGTGGTAAGCAACGCAAAAAACAGCAGCGAGCAGGATGTCTATAATGAGGCTATAAAGTATATACCTGATGGTCATATGAAGGCTTTAGAGTATACAGGAAATTGGCATATAACAAAAATTATATCAGATATGAATGATGATGTGTATTATTCTATGATGCCAAAATATAATAAAATTGTTGTAGAAGTGGATATGGTAAATTATGATCATAGTGTAGATACAATAATATATGCAGCAGATCCGGGAGATACTCTGGACATTCCAGATGGATATTTTATGGCTGCATATGATGAGGCGGGGAATACTTCATACGTTACTAAATATACAGTTCCAAAGGATGCAAAGGAAAGTGTTTATGTTACATGGTTTTCAAAAAAAACCTTAGAAGATAATTCCTTAGCAGATAAGATAAATAATGCCAAAGACGGAGAAAATGTAGAGGATACTCTTTCAAAGGATGGTATTGTTTCAAAAGCTGCATTAAATGCACTTAAAGGCAGAGATGTTTCATTGGTATTATCCATAGCAGATCAAAATGCTAAGTGGATTATCAATGGTACATCAGTTAATGATGTTAGTGATGATGTAAATTTATCAGTTACAAGAAGCAGTGTTGATACCGGAAATATATCGTATGATAAGATAAGCAAACTGTTAAGCAAAAGACAGGCTGAGCAGATTGCTTTTGGAAATAGTGATAAGTTTAATTTTACTGGAAAGCTTGAAGTTGGCATATCTGGTCTTGGGGGACAGGATAAAGCAGTTTTGATTCAGAAATCAGATTCTGATAACATGGAATACACAAATTCAGCTAAAATTAATGATGCATCCACTGCATTTACAATTGATAACGGACATGATGGAGTCATCATTTATGGAATAAATGGTGATACAAATGCAGACAGCAAGATTGATATCAGAGATGCGATGGAATGTCTTAGACATGTAAGCGGAAGAGAAGATATTGATGTTGTTAAGCAGGGATTTGCAGATGTGAATTTTGATGATAAAGTAAATATACAGGATTTAATTAAAGAAATTCATGTTGTAAGTGGGCGTGAAGACACTTTTTAAATGAACTTTTATGAAGCTTGATTAAATAAAATGTGGACTTTTCATTAGGCAAGGTGATAAACATGGCATTATTAAATTATGAATTCGACAGGCAGATTGAACTCGAAAGAGCCGATGCGTATGCAGAGGGCTTCCTGAGAGGGTATAAAAAGGGCTTTGAAAAAGAAATGCGCAAACAAATGGTTTTTAACATGTATGAAGAGGGATATTCAGTTGATCTGATAGCAGATATTGTGGTGGAATTAACCAAAGAAGAAATAGAAGATGCTATAGAAATAAGAAAGAAATGATTTGGTACAAAAGAATATCTGCTATGATGGGAACATAGACTGTGATGGTATAGAAGGAACAAGGCAATACAGAATATTATGGCAATTCAGATAATGCGAGAGACATATCAGGCACAATGGGAATTATCCTGACTGTGCCGATTACATCTCTAATCAATCACAAGCTCGTTACAACAAGATATATCACACCAAGCCCCCAGCTTGAAAATATGCCGTACAGTATCACAGGACCTGCAATCCTAAATATCTGACAGCCTATGCCAAATACCTGCCCTTCCACCTGAAATTCACATGCGGATGAGCATACTCCGTTTGCAAAGCCTGTTATAGGAACGAGAGCGCCTGCGCCTCCCCAGTTTGCGAGTGGTGCATACAGGTTTAGCGCTGTCAGTATGCAGCTTATGAGAATCAAAATCATGCTGCACCAGGCAGAGGCTTCATCGCTGCTTAACCCAAAGTATTGTGTGCAGGTATTTACTATGAGCTGTCCGATAGTGCATATGATTCCGCCGAGTATAAATGCCTTTAGCATGTTTGCAGAAAGGCAGTGAGTAGGTGTGACGCGCTTTACATATTTGTTATATTCATCATTTCTTTTTTCTTTTTGGTCAGTAGTCATGTTTTCAGACCTCCTTTTTTATAGGATGACCGTATTTTTTAAATGTATTCATATATGTGATTTAGTTATTTGATTTGGGTATAGTTACTTATTAGAATTAAATATGAAGGATATATCAAATAATCCTTGCTACTTTCTGCTTTAAATAGTAGAATTGTAGCAAGGATTATTTTTGCGCGGTAGCGCATCAAAGTAATAAATCACAGCAAAGCATATAATTGCGATAAATAATGCAAGTATTTTGCAATAAAGAAAAGGAGACACATATATGTATACACTTGACGACATCAAGAAAGAAGATCAGGAGATTGCAAGCGCCATCACAGACGAATTTGAGCGCCAGAACAGCCATATCGAGCTTATTGCTTCTGAGAACTGGGTAAGCCCTGCTGTTATGTCAGCTATGGGAAGCATTCTCACCAATAAGTACGCTGAGGGATATCCGGGAAGAAGATACTATGGCGGCTGCGAGTGCGTGGACGAGGTAGAGGAGCTTGCCAGAGAAAGAGCCAAGAAGCTTTTCGGTGCAGAGTATGTAAATGTACAGCCACACTCAGGTGCTCAGGCCAACATGGCAGTACAGTTCGCCATCTTAAAGCCGGGCGATACCATCATGGGAATGAATCTTGACCACGGCGGACACCTCACACATGGTTCACCGGTCAACTTCTCAGGCTCATATTTCCATGTAGTGCCTTACGGTGTAAATGACGAGGGCTTCATCGATTACGACAAGGTAGAGGAGATCGCCCTTGAGTGCAAGCCAAAGATGATTATCGCAGGTGCATCTGCATATGCGAGAACTATAGATTTCAAGCGTTTCAGAGAGATTGCAGACAAGGTAGACGCAGTGCTCATGGTTGATATGGCTCATATCGCAGGACTTGTAGCCGCAGGACTTCATCCAAGCCCAATCCCATATGCACATGTCACTACAACCACTACACACAAGACTCTCCGCGGACCTCGTGGAGGAATGATTCTCTGCAGTCAGGAGATGCAGGATAAGTACAATTTCAACAAGGCTATTTTCCCGGGAATCCAGGGTGGACCTCTCATGCACGTTATTGCTGCAAAGGCAGTCTGCTTCAAGGAGGCATTACAGCCTGAGTTCAAGGAGTATCAGAAGCAGATTGTAAAGAATGCGCAGGCACTTTGCAAGGGGCTTCAGAGCCGTGGCATCAAGATTGTATCAGACGGCACAGACAACCACCTCATGCTTGTAGACTTAACTCCGTTTGGTCTTACAGGAAAGTCTATCGAGAAGCTTCTCGATGCGGCTCATATCACAGCCAACAAGAATACTATTCCTAACGACCCACAGAAGCCATTTGTCACAAGCGGAATCCGCCTCGGAACACCTGCTGCTACATCAAGAGGCTTAAAGGAGGATGATTTCGACAAGGTTGCAGAGGCAATCGCCATGATCATCAAAGAGGGCGAGAGCGCAGTTGAGCCTGCAAAGGCTATCATCAAGACACTTACTGACAAGTATCCTCTTGCATTTTAAGGGTTTTCAGAGTAAAATGTTATAAGTTATAAAAACATAATACTTTGGAGGAATTATGATAGACTTAAAGTTTTTAAGAGAGAATCCGGATCTCGTAAAAGAAAATATTAAAAAGAAATTCCAGGACCACAAGCTTCCGCTCGTCGATGAAGTAATCGAGTATGACAAGAAGGCCAGAGAAGCACAGCAGGAGGCAGATGATCTTCGTGCAAAGAAGAATCAGGTTTCTAAGCAGATTGGTGCTCTTATGGCACAGGGCAAGAAGGAAGAGGCTGAGGCTGTAAAGGCTGAGGTAGCACAGATTTCAAAGCGCCTCACAGAGCTTGAGCCGCTCGAGAAAGAGTATCAGGACAAGGTGCTTGAGGATATGATGAAGATTCCAAACATCATCGATCCATCAGTTCCAATCGGAAAGGATGATACCTTCAACGTGGAGAACGAGAAGTTTGGTGAGCCTGTTGTTCCTGATTTCGAGATTCCTTATCATACAGATATCATGGAGAGATTTGACGGAATAGACCTTGATGCAGCAGGAAAGGTTGCAGGAAACGGTTTCTATTATCTGATGGGAGATATCGCACGTCTTCACTCAGCCATGACAGCATATGCGCGTGACTTCATGATTGGAAAGGGCTTTACATACTGTATCCCACCATTTATGATCCGTTCAAATGTCGTAACAGGCGTTATGAGCTTTGAGGAGATGGATGCCATGATGTACAAGATTGAGGGAGAGGATCTCTACCTTATCGGCACATCTGAGCACTCAATGATCGGTAAGTTCATCGATACAATAAACGATGAGTCAAAGCTTCCATACACACTCACAAGCTACTCACCTTGCTTCCGTAAGGAAAAGGGTGCACACGGCATTGAGGAGAGAGGTGTTTACCGTATCCATCAGTTTGAGAAGCAGGAGATGATTGTTGTCTGCAAGCCACAGGATTCAAAGGAATGGTATGAGAAGATGTGGAAGTACACAGTAGAGCTTTTCAGAAGTCTCGATGTGCCTGTCCGTACTCTTGAGTGCTGTTCAGGAGACCTCGCAGATCTCAAGGTTAAATCATGCGACGTAGAGGCATGGTCACCAAGACAGAAGAAGTACTTCGAGGTTGGAAGCTGCTCTAACTTAGGCGATGCACAGGCAAGACGTCTTAAGATTCGTGTAAAGGGCGAGGATGGCAAGAAATACTTTGCACATACTCTTAACAACACAGTTGTTGCTCCACCACGTATGCTTATCGCATTCCTTGAGAACAACCTGAATGCAGATGGCTCTGTAAATATCCCTAAGGCACTTCAGCCATACATGGGTGGTACAGAGAAGCTTATTCCGAAGCACTAGTTTTTGAAATAAATTAGTTCATGTAAATATAACAGCCGTAGCTGCGATTGAAAAAGAAAATCGCGGTTACGGCTGTCTTGTAGTTAATGACCTTATCAATATTTATGTCAGAGATGATAAGCAAATACAGAAGGCTTTTGACAAAAACGGTCATGCAAAATTCTTTTAATAAACGTCATTGACACCAAATGTGATACCACGTATAATATAGATAGGAGGTATTCAGAATGTCAAAATGGGATAAACTATTAACGAGAATATGTGCTTTATCAAAAGACCTCCGGTTTGATGAATTGCGTAAGGTATTGGAAAGCTATGGATATGTAATGAATGCCCCAAAGGGCGGAAGCAGTCATTACACGTTCAGAAAAGCCGGATGTCAACCGATTACGATACCGAAGCATGAACCTATCAAAAAAGTGTATGTAGAGATGGTAAAACAGATTGTGGAAAGTGAGGCGGTGAATGATGAAAACGCTGAATGATTATTTTACAATGAATTATCGTATGGAAATTATAGAGGATAAGGATGAGGGTGGTTTTGTGGTTTCATTTCCGGAGCTCCCGGGATGTATTACCTGCGGAGAAACAGTAGAATCCGCTGTCGCAAACGCTTTAGATGCCAAGAAAGCATGGTTAGAAGCTGCTATGGAAGCTGGTATTGAAATCCATGAGCCGGACAGTTTAGAGGATTATTCTGGACAGTTTAAACTTAGAATTCCACGAAGTCTTCATCGTTCCCTTGCAGAACATTCTAAGAAGGAAGGTATCAGCATGAATCAGTATTGTGTATATCTTCTTTCCAGAAACGATGCAGTTTATTCAAAATTATAGACTAAATGAAATAGGAGGTGTTCTGTTATGTTTTTTCTTATAGCGAAGGATAATGAATGGGCTGGATTGCTTAGTAGTCTGGATATGTTTTCTGATGATTTTATGGAAGAAGGACGGATACAGCCTGAAGTACAGGTAAGGGAAGATTTTTAATGAATTTACAGAGAAGAAAATCCCTTACCAAATACTTCACTGGTGCTCATCACAGACATAAAAGCGTGCAGCTTATTCTGATGTATGAAGCTTCTAAGCTCTATGGCCTGCTTCTTTGTGAGAGTGCTGAAAACGATATAGTTTCTCTCACCGGTGTAAGCACCTCGTGCCTCCACATATGTGGCACTTTTTTCCAGCGTGTTGGTAATGTAATCGCATATCACATCCTTGTCATCGCAGATAAGCATTATGGATTTTCTGAGCATGATGTTTTCGATGATTGCATCAATCATAAATGATTTCACAACAAGTCCGACAAATGAATACAGAGCAGTCTTTATGTCAAATACAAAGCAGGCGATGATAATCATGACGAGGTCGGTGAGAAACAAAGCCATGCCAATATTTTCTACATGTGCATATTTTTTTACAATCATGGCGATGACGTCGGTTCCGCCACTTGAAGCGCCCACATAGAAAAGCAGTGCAGATGCGATTGCAGGAAGAGCGATGGCAAAAATCAGCTCAAGCATTGGCTCGTTTGAGAGAGGATGAGTGAGCGGGTCAAGTTTTTCAAGTACCAGGAGCTCAACAGACAAAAGTATTGTGGCATAGGTGGTCTTAATAGCAAAGCCTTTGCCAAGGAAGAAAAAGCCCACTATAAGCAGAAGCATGTTCACAATAGTAGAAAACATACTCGCTGAGAGAGGGGTTATTTTTGCAAAAACAACTGCGGCACCGGTTACGCCACCGAAGGTGAAGTTGTTTGGGAACTTGAAATAGTATACACCGATTGCCATGATGGTGATACTGAGTGTCATTATCAGAAAATTTTTTATCTGTTTAAGCATTTGTTGTTCTCCTTGCTTTCTTTTGTATTATTAATCGTTCAAATCTAAATATTTATTTGCATGGATAGTGTAGGACGATGGATGTCTGATGTCAATATAATCCGTGAAATAAATTATAAGTATTATTTCTATAAAAGATATATTATATTAGTAAAACTAATAAGAATAATTACAATATATAATTGGAAAATTTAGCACTATGAAGGTATACTATAGGTATTGAACGAATTGCAGATTATTTAGGAGGAACAATAATGGATTACAAGAATTCAGGTGTTGATATCGAGGCAGGTTACAAGTCAGTAGAGCTTATGAAAAAGCATGTAAAGGAGACTATGAGACCGGAGGTGTTAGGTGGTCTCGGAGGTTTCTCAGGAGCATTCTCACTTGCTTCCATCAAGGATATGGAGGATCCGGTGCTTTTATCGGGAACAGATGGCTGCGGAACTAAAGTAAAGCTTGCTTTCATCATGGACAAGCATGATACAATCGGAATCGATGCAGTTGCCATGTGTGTAAATGATGTGGCATGTGCAGGCGGTGAGCCATTATTTTTCCTTGATTATATAGCATGTGGAAAGAACTATCCGGAGAAGATTGCTACAATCGTAAGCGGTGTGGCAGAGGGCTGTAAGCAGTCAGGCTGTGCACTCGTTGGTGGTGAGACAGCAGAGCATCCGGGTCTTATGCCTGAGGACGAGTATGACCTTGCAGGCTTTGCAGTTGGTGTGGTTGACAGAAAGGACATCATCACAGGCGAGGGATTAAAGGATGGTGATGTACTTATCGGAATGGCATCAACAGGCGTACACTCAAATGGATTTTCACTTGTCAGAAAGATTTTCAAGATGGACAAGGAGACATTAAATACATATCATGAGGAGCTTGGCACTACACTTGGAGAGGCACTTCTTGCCCCTACAAGAATCTATGTAAAGGCTCTTAAGGCTGTAAAGGACGCAGGAGTCACAGTAAAGGCCTGCAGTCATATTACAGGCGGCGGCTTCTATGAGAATATCCCACGTATGCTTATCGATGGCAAGCGTGCCGTAGTTGAGAAAAACAGCTACCCTGTTCCACCAATCTTTAAAATGATGGCTAGAGAGGGAAATGTTGAGGAGCAGATGATGTACAATACCTACAACATGGGACTTGGAATGATTGTCGCAGTTGACCCTGCAGACGTGGACAAGACTATGGAGGCTATGAAGTCTGCCGGAGATACACCATACGTAGTCGGAAAGATTATTGACGGTGAGAAGGGTGTAGATCTCGTATAATATCATTATATTGTTAATAATTGTATACATCGTTGCGAGGAAAAAGAATGAAAATTGCAGTATGTGTATCGGGTGGCGGCACCAATCTTCAGGCCATCATAGATGCAATAGATAACGGAACAATTACAAACACACAGATAGAGGTTGTTATCAGCAACAACGCAGATGCATATGCACTTGAGAGAGCAAAAAAAGCAGGAATAAAGGCAGTATGCATCTCGCCAAAGAGCTATGAAAGCAGAGCTGCCTTCAATGAAGATTTCTTAAAGCAGCTTAACTCATATCATGTGGATTTAGTCGTACTGGCAGGTTTTCTGGTAGTGATTCCACCTGAGATGATAAAGCAGTACAGAAACAGAATCATAAATATCCATCCATCGCTCATACCATCTTTCTGCGGCACAGGCTACTATGGTCTTAAGGTGCATGAGGGAGTGCTTGCACGCGGTGTGAAGGTGACAGGTGCAACCTGCCACTTTGTGGATGAAGGCACAGACACAGGCCCTATTATTTTACAGAAGGCAGTCGAGGTAAAGCAGGGCGACACACCTGAGGTGCTCCAGCGCAGGGTTATGGAGCAGGCTGAGTGGAAAATCATGCCACACGCTATCGACCTGATAGCAAATGGCAGGGTGTCAGTAGAAGACGGACATGTTATTATAGATGAGAAGTAATGACAGTGCTGTAAGTAATTAGTATGTAAACACAGGTAGATTATGATTACCGGACAATGAAAAGCTTATATATAGCTTAGGTATAGGAGGCAAAAATGAAGGTATTAGTAGTAGGAAGCGGCGGAAGAGAACATGCAATATGCAGGGCTGTTGCAAAGAGCTCACGCGTTGACAAGATATACTGTGCACCGGGCAATGCAGGTATCGCTGCACTTGCAGAGTGTGTGCCAATCGGTGCGATGGAATTTGATAAGCTCGTATCATTTGCAAAGGATAATGCCATTGATTTTACAATCATCGGCATGGATGATCCGCTTGTAGGTGGTATCGTTGACGAGTTCGAAAAGGCAGGGCTCAAGTGCTTCGGACCAAAGAAGAATGCAGCTATTCTTGAGGGCTCAAAGGCATTTTCAAAGGACCTCATGAAAAAGTATAATATCCCTACTGCGGCATATGAGAATTTTACTGATGCCAAAGAGGCTCTTAAATATTTAGAGACAGCAAAGTTCCCTATCGTGTTAAAGGCAGACGGACTTGCTCTCGGAAAGGGTGTGCTTATCTGCAATACTCTTGAGGAGGCAAAAGAGGGTGTCAGAACCATCATGGAGGATAAGAAGTTCGGAACAGCCGGAAACACCATGGTAGTTGAGGAGTTCATGACAGGCCGTGAGGTTTCAGTGCTTTCATTTGTAGATGGAAAGACTATCAAGATTATGTCATCTGCGCAGGACCACAAGCGTGCAGGCGATGGAGATACAGGCCTTAATACAGGCGGCATGGGTAATTTCTCACCTAGTCCGTTCTATACCGATGAGGTCGATGATTTCTGCAAGAAGTATATTTATCAGGCAACTGTAGATGCTATGGCTAAAGAGGGCAGACCTTTTACAGGAGTTATCTTTTTCGGACTCATGCTCACAGAGGATGGACCAAAGGTGCTTGAGTACAATGCAAGATTCGGAGATCCTGAGGCACAGGTTGTGCTTCCTCGTATGAAGAATGATATTATTGATGTGATGGAGGCCTGTGTAGACGGAACTCTTGACACAATAGATCTTCAGTTTGAGGACAACGCATGCGTATGCGTGGTTCTGGCATCAGACGGATATCCTGTCAAGTATGAGAAGGGCTTTAAGATAACTGGCTTTGAGAAGTTTGACGGCAAAGATGATTATTACTGCTATCATGCCGGCACCAAATTTGATGCTGACGGCAATATCGTCACAAACGGAGGACGTGTGCTTGGTATCACTGCAACAGGCGCCACACTCAAGGAGGCCAGAGCCAAGGCTTACGAGGCAACAGAGTGGGTACAGTTTGATAATAAATACATGAGACATGATATCGGAAAGGCAATAGATGAAGCATAAGGGTATTATTTTTGATATGGATGGCACTCTCTGGGATTCAGCAGAGAATGTGGCAAAATCATGGAATAAGGCCATAGCAGATTATGGCTATGAGAGGGCACCTATCACAAAAGAAGATATGTATTCAGTAATGGGAAAGACAATGGATGTACTGGCATCCATTATCTTTCCTAATTGTACTTGCAGAGATGAGTTAATTAATGTATGCTATAGAGAAGAAAACGATTACCTGACCGCTCATGGGGGAGAGCTTTATCCTGATGTTGAAAAGACACTTGATGAGCTGTCAGAAAGCTATGACCTTTATATAGTCAGCAATTGCCAGCGTGGTTATATAGAGTCTTTTTTTGCGTACCACGGACTTGGCAGGTATTTTAAGGATACTGAGTGCTACGGCAACAATGAGCTTGAGAAGTCAGAAAACATAAAGCTTATTGTAGAGCGCAATAATATAGATGAGGCAGTGTATGTCGGTGACATACAGGGAGACTACGATTCCAGCAAAAAGGCAGGAGTAAAGTTCATCCATGCAGCATACGGGTTCGGCACAATAGATGACGATGTGCCTGCTATTCGCAAATTCTCTGAGCTGCCGCGGGTGGCTGACAGAGTATTTGAGGAAATTGAAAAGCACTGATAAGAATTTAGTTTGAAGCAAAGTTTATGAATATGTTGTAGATAATGGGGTTTCCGCATGGAAGATAAGCGTAACAGAGGGAGAAGAATTACAGATAGAATAACAGAGGCTTACTATGAGCTGATGAAGATTGTTGCAGAAAACAATCATGAGCGCATGTTTGAGTACTATGTGGAAGATGATGAGGCATATATTTTCAAAATAGTCAACTCTTCTCCGGCTCAGGAGACAGTATATCCGGTTTTTAAACAAAATATTGACACATACATGTCAGAGTGCCCTGAAGACAGCATCGAATGCTTCAAAAAGCAGCTTGATAAATGTCTGCTTCGGCCTATGCGTACTGCATTCCAGCTTAGTTTTATATCAGAGGATGGCAAGAGCAAGCCGGTTGAGATGTACATGATCAGCATACCTGATTTGGATAAAAAGGTATGTATGGTAGTTGGAGTAATGTTTGATATCAGAGATGAAAAGGGACTTTTGGACTCGCTGACAGGCACATACAATCACCTTGCCTTTGAGAATAAATGTACATCACTTATCAGGCAAAAGGGAACAAAGCTTTTATTTGTGATGCTTGATGTGGATGATTTCAAGATAGTAAATGACACCTTGGGACACAATGTAGGGGATAGGGTATTAAGCCAGACAGGACAGGTGCTTAAGGAAGCAGTTGGAGCCAATGGTATAGTTGGCAGGCTTGGCGGTGATGAGTTTGCAGCGATCGTATTTGGATTAGAGGACAGTGATGCTGTGGACGAGTTCTGCGTAAAGCTGTCAGGCAGACTGAAGAATATTATCTTTGATATGGAGTATTCTGCATCAATCGGCATGACTACCGGCGATGACAGAGAGCTGACCTTTAAGGATCTGTACTATGAGGCGGATCAGGCTATGTATTACTCAAAGAGGCAGGGAAAGAATCGCATATCGTTTTTCAATTCTATCAGGAAAAATGATATAACCGTTCCGCATAATTCCTGCGCTCCTTCCAATACAGATGTATCCTGCAGGATGTCAGATATGGAGATATTCTCGTATGATGAAATGCCGGACTATATACTTGCAGTAGATGAGGAGAGCCGTAGAATAGTATTTGTCAATAAGGCTATCAGAAATTCAAGCGTTATGACAGCATCTCAGATTGATGAATTTATTTCAAAGCCGTTTGAGGATGGGTTTATTGATTTGTTTTTACGGAAAAAAGAGCAGGGAAACAGAGTATCGGTTTTTTCAGGAAAGGATCATCCCGACAATATAGTTGCAAAGCTTTTAGGCGAAAAGAAGCTCATAATCAAGCTGAATCATAAGGATTATAATGGCTATAGACTGCTCAAGATGATAGATTTGAGTGATGAGTCAAAGCTGAATGCTGTTATGAGACGGATAATCAGCTACAGGGCGTTTATGCAGAATTTCATTGATGCTGTTAATGATACCACCGAAGGCTTGGGGTATAGGAACTATTTACGGCTGCTTAGAGAGTTTTATAATGCAGATTGTGTGGCTGTCATTTATAATGGAGAGAGTGCGTGGGACACAATTGAGGAGATACATATACCAAGTGCTAAGATTATGGCAAAGGTGGTTAATGAATCTGTTTCAAGAGGTGCAATTACAGATTTTCTCGCTCTGTTTAATGACACCGGCCGTGTGTTTATAAGTGATATTCAGTCAATTGAGGGTGAATACAGGGATTTATTCAAGCGTATGGCTGATGTCAGAATATGGTCTACATCTGCTGCTCTTCTAAACAAGGGGGAACAATGCTTTGGTGCCATCGTGGTTATGAATCCAAGAGCCAATTCAGGAAGTCTGGATTTGATTGAAATGATTGGTATTTCAATATCGAATAGTCTGTTTTATGAGAAGGCGAGGGCAGAGTATGAGTACAGGCTCAATTTTGACCAGGTCACAGGCTTAAGAAAGAGAGAGACCTTTAATAATTTGGGAGAGAGCTATGTGGAGTATGACTGCAGCTTTATGGGAGTATTTGCATCAGATATCATAAGGCTTTCAGATATAAATGAAAAATTTGGGTATATGGCAGGAAATGCGCGTCTTAAGATGGTTGCAGATGTGATCAGGGGCGTTTTTACAGGCTATGATATATACAGGTACGAGCAGGATGAGATAGTTGTTTTTTGCAAGGATATTGATAAAAAATCATTTATGGGACTTGTCAGGATAGTAAGGGAAAGCCTTGATGATCTGGATGTCTCAGTATCGACAGGCTTTAGTTGGACGGACAAGCCCGACATAGCAAGGCAGCTCTCAGAGGTTCGCTTAATGTATGATATTGAAAAGGACGCAAAGCTTAAGAGTCTTGACAGTATAATGAGAAATAAGGTATTTAAGGATGTGGTTTCTGAGATTGAAAAGGGAAGCTTCATGGTGTATTATCAGCCGAAGGTTGATTCAAGAACAGGCATCACAGTCGGGGCGGAGGCCCTTATCAGATTTTTTGATGAGGCTCATGGCGTTGTAGGACCAATTCATTTTATCGAGATTTTAGAAGAAAACAGATGCTCGCATCTTATTGATTTATTTGTACTTGATGAGGTATGCAAGGCGCAGAAGCTTCGCTGTATAAGTGACAGGAGAGTGGTTCCGGTATCTGTGAATTTCTCAAAAAATACACTGGAATATGCAGACCTCCTGGAGCAGGTGAAGGAGATAATGAACAGGTATGATCTCCCGGAGGGGCTTGTTCAGATAGAGATAACAGAGTCTGTTGGTGATATGGATATTGTATTGATAAATAATATCGCGCAGTCGCTGATTTCAATGGGCTTTCGTCTTTCGATGGATGACTTTGGCACGAAGTACTCAAATCTTGAGATGCTCTTTAAGTTTCCGTTCAGCATTGCTAAAATTGACCGTTCCCTGGTCAAGAATCTCGAGAGCAATGAAAAGAGCAGGATTATGTTAAAGCACCTCATATCCATGATTATGGAGCTTGGCATAGAGTGTGTTGCCGAGGGGGCAGAGAATGAGGAGCAGGTAAGGCTATTACAGCAGTTTGGCTGTAATATTATTCAGGGCTATTTCTATTCAAAGCCGGTTACACTTGATGTTTTCACGAGTGAGTTCGTTGAAAAAACAAGGAATCAATTGTGATTCACAATTTTATATACAATGCAGCTATTAACAGGCGCCTGTAGCAGGAAAGCGGATAACAGCTGCAAAAAAAATAAAAGGAAAGGAAGAAAAATGTTAGAAAAAATCTTCAAACTCAAACAAAACAACACAACGGTCAAGACAGAGATTCTTGCCGGTCTGACAACATTCATGACCATGGCATACATCATTGCTCTTAACCCAAACCTCCTCACCGGATTTGGTGCTGAGGGAACAAAAGCACTATGGAACGGAGTGTTCCTGGCAACATGTATTGCTTCGGCAGTCGGTATGTTTGTCATGGCATTTCTTGCCAACAAGCCATTTGCACTGGCTCCGGGTATGGGACTTAACAGCTTCTTTGCTGTAGTAGTTGCCAATATCGTAAGCATCACAGGCCTGTCATATGTTGATTCATTCCAGGCTGCACTGTGTATCATCCTTATTGAGGGTATTTTATTCTTTATACTTTCAATATTCAATATCCGTGACAAGATAGTAGATGCCATTCCTTATGGTGTCCGCATGGGTATTTCACCGGCTATCGGTCTTATGCTTTTAAATATCGGCTTTGGCTCAAATGCCGGTGTTTACTCAAAGGATGGCGGACCATTTTATGTGATGAAGGATTTCTTCGGTGCACTCACACCGGGACTTGCCAAAACAAATATGACAGATGGATATTCTTCAATGGTGCTCACTGTTGTGACTATGTTCATCGGACTTTTTGTTATCATTATTTTAGCTCATAAGGGCGTCAACGGAGCAGTACTTTTTGGTATGCTTGCAGCCTGCGTAGTTTACTGGGTAGGAGAGGCTATATTCTTTGGAACAAATCCTTTTGCATCACTTGCAACAGCTTCATTTGTACCACAGTTTAAGGATATGGCAGATACAACACTGTTCAAGTTCGATTTCAAGGATTTCATCAGTATTGGATGGTTTACAGCAATTTCACTCATCATCACATTCTGTATCATAGATATGTTTGATACCATCGGAACACTTGTTGGTACTGCATCACGAGCAGGAATGGTTGACAAAGAGGGAAATATGCCAAACATGAAGGAGGCTTTGGTTTCCGATTCAGTTGCCACAGTGGTTGGTGCCGTAACAGGTACATCTACAGTAACAACTTTTGTTGAGTCTGCATCAGGTGTAGAGGCCGGTGGACGAACAGGTCTTACAGCTTTCACAACAGGTATCCTGTTCCTTGCATGCATCTTTATAGCACCGCTTGCAGCAATCATTCCTGCCGCAGCAACATCATCAGCACTTATCTATGTTGGTATCCTGATGCTTGGCGGTCTTAAGAAGGTGGATTTCGAGGATCTCTCACAGGTTGCTCCGGTAGCACTCATGCTTATTGCAATGCCTATCTCCGGATCTATCGGACATGGTATAGGTCTTGGACTTATCACATATACTGTACTCAAGGTCTTTACAGGAAAAGCAAAGGAGGTTTCTATCCTTACTTATGCTATTTCGCTTCTTTTCCTTGTGAAGTTCTTCCTTGTAGTGTAGTGTTTTAAAGCTTAGTGATTCATAGTGGTTCATAATGGTTATAGTACGAAAATGCCACTACAGCACAGTTTAATGCATCCGTAAGCCGGTACTGCGTCACTAAGAGGCTGTAAGAATTATATGTTCAGTTTGTTATAGACCATGACACAACCGGCTTTTACATGCCGTCCATGGCATATAACGCCTTGCCTCGCCATCCTTGGCGGGGCATTGTTGTGTGCGGATATAATTCTAACAGCCACTAAGTGACTGCGTAAGGCTTGCAGATACATTAAACTGTGTTGTAGCGGCATTTTCTTATGTGGTGACAATAATTTATATACACAAACATATGTTCTTGACAATTGAGCGTAATCAATGTAGAATTGCAGTATGGATAAGCATAATGAAGAGCACATTTATGTGGCAATAGATTTAAAATCATTTTACGCATCAGTAGAGTGCAGAGAGAGGGGAAAGGATGCTCTGACCACTAATCTGGTCGTGGCAGATCCAACCCGCACGGAGAAGACTATCTGTCTTGCAGTATCGCCGGCTCTTAAGGCATATGGCATACCGGGCAGGGCGCGCCTTTTTGAGGTGGTACAGCGTGTGAAGGAGGTAAACAAGCTGCGTCTGTCGAAGCTTATGGCGAGTGGACATGCTGCCGGGACAGTGGAGAGAAGCCGACAAATTGAGGGCGAACAATCTGACAGAAAACAATCAGCAGGTGAACAGCAAAAAAGACTCCAGACTGAGGGCAATCCGGATGAAAGAAAAAAATATGTAACAGAAATTGATATAGCAGAAAATGATATAACAGAAAGCACAATGGCCGGCTTTGATTATGCATCATATAATGCAAATATGCTTGACGCACATCCTGAGTATGAGCTGACATACATTGTCGCACCGCCGCGTATGGCTTTGTATATGGATTACAGTACACGCATATACAATATTTATCTTAAGTATATCGCACCTGAGGATATCAGTGTTTACTCGATAGATGAGGTTTTTATGGATGTGACACACTATCTTCGCACTTATCACATGACGGCAAGGGAGCTTGCGTCTAAGATGATAGACGATGTCCTTAAGGATACCGGTATCACGGCAACCTGCGGCATTGGTACCAATCTGTATCTGTGCAAGATAGCCATGGATATTATGGCAAAGCATGCCATGCCTGATGAGCGAGGAGTGCGTATAGCAGAGCTTAATGAGAATAGCTATAGGCGAAAGCTATGGGACCACAGGCCGATTACCGATTTCTGGAGAGTGGGAGCAGGTTATGCCAAAAAGCTCGAGGCAGCCGGCATGTATACAATGGGAGATGTGGCCAGGTGCTCAACAGGCGGTTCGAATGATTTTTACAATGAGGAAAAGCTGTATAAGATGTTTGGCATCAATGCAGAGCTTCTTATAGACCATGCATGGGGGTATGAGCCTGTTACAATAGCTGATATCAAGGCATACAGACCGCAGACCAACAGCATCAGTTCAGGGCAGGTGCTTCAGGAGCCGTATGATTATGAGAAGACAAAGCTTATTGTGCGTGAGATGACGGACCTTCTTGTGCTTGATCTGGTAGATAAGAGGCTGGTTACAGACCAGATAGTACTCACTATAGGGTATGATATTGCAAATCTGTCTAATAAGGCTGATAGCTGTTTGGGCAATAATTATGACCATGCAGTAAATAATAAAGGCAGAGACAGTATTGGCGGTAAAAAAGGTACACACAGAGATTATACAGGTGAGATTACCATAGACCGATACGGCAGAAAGGTTCCAAAGCATGCACATGGTACAGCAAATTTAGGGCGTTATACGTCATCCACGCGCATCATCATGGATGCGGTGATGGAGCTTTATGACCGTATCATAGATCCCTCTCTTCTGACACGAAGGATTACTGTGGTGGCAAACAGGGTCTGTGATGAGAGCAAGGTGCAGGAAAGTGAGCAGTTTGAGCAGCTTGATTTATTTACAGATTATCAGGAGAAGGCTAAGGAAAAGCTAAAAGAGGATGAGGCACTTTCAAAGGAGAGAAAGCTTCAGGAGGCTATGATTTCCGTCAAGAAGAAATATGGAAAGAATGCCATGCTAAAGGGCATGAATCTTGAGGAGGGGGCCACAACTATTTCAAGGAACAATCAGATTGGCGGCCACAAGGCATAGCAGCAACCGCTGTGGTTCTTAATCGGATTTTTCTTAGTGGTTTAAAATAGTTACGAAAAAGTATATAAGGAGCATGGCATGGGAAAATATGATGATATTATAGATTTACCACATCATGTGTCAAAGGTACATCCGCAGATGTCTATATGGGACCGCTCAGCACAGTTTGCACCTTTTGCGGCACTTACAGGTCATGAGGAGGCTATTGCAGAGACAGCGAGGCTGACAAACGAGTGGCATGAGCCTGATGAGGACAAAAAAAGAGAGCTTGATGAGAAAATGAATGAGCTCATGATGCTTTATAGAAAGCGTAATTTCAATTCAGACAGTTTATATGACGAAAATACTATAAATACAGGAACTAAAATTTATTTTGAAGTGACATACTTCGTGCCGGATGAGCACAAGGAGGGTGGCAGCTATGAGCATGTGACAGGGTATCTTAAAAAGCTTGATAGCATAGGGCACCTGATGATAGTTGTGGATGATAATGGTACAGAGACGGTAATTGATACAAGAAGAATATATGATATCGATTTGTGATGATTTTGTTAGGAATGCATTACTTGTAAATGTGGTATAGAAAGCAGGAAATTATAAAGATGGACAAGCAGATAGAAAGAGCCGGGGATGACAATAAAAATAATATTGGTGTGTTATATGGCATCGGTGTAGGTCCGGGAGATCCCGAGCTTATGACTTTAAAGGCTATTAATACAATAAAAGCATGTGATATAATTGCAATCCCTGCAGTTTCAAAAGAGGAATGCTATGCGTACAGCATAGTGCAGGCTGTTTTACCGGAGATAGAGAAAAAACAGATTATGTGCACTCCGTTTCCAATGATAAAGGACAAGGAAAAGCTTACTATATCACACAATAAGATATACAGTGACATAGTAAGTGAGCTTGAAGATGGGAAAAATGTGGCAATGCTTACAATCGGCGATCCAAGCGTGTATTCGACATATATGTATATCCATAAGCGTGTCATGCAGGCAGGTTTTACGGCAGTGATGATAAGCGGTGTGCCGTCGTTTTGTGCAGCTGCAGCGCGGCTTGGCATTTCGCTTGGTGAGATGATGGATGAGATACATATCATACCTGCTTCGTATGATGTGAGGGATACTGTGGGCTACGGTGGAACCTGTGTATACATGAAATCCGGAAAGAAGCTTGCAGAGCTTATAGAGGTGCTTCGCACAGGAGATGCTATCAGAAAAAAGAAAATGACAGTGTATGGTGTGACAAACTGTGGCATGGAGTCTGAGCGTGTGTACAGGGGGCTGGATGAGCTTACCGAAGCAAAAGGATATCTGACAATAGTTATAGTGAAATATAACTAAAATGAGAGTTTACTTTTTGTGCATAATTGCTATAATAGTATGGTGAACCGAATATATATATATTTGAATATAGAAAAGAGCTGAAATATCACATGAGTATAGTAGATAAATTTGGAGAAAAAGTAGGCGAGATAGCAGAAAACGATCCTGTCAAGGCAAGGAAACTTTTACTTGCAGGATATAGATTACAGGAAAAAAGATTAGCATTATTTCCGGACAGAAAGCTTCCAATGTCAGGGCAGTATGTGGCAAAGATTGTCATGAATAATATCATACAGGCACTTGCAAAGCCTGAAAATGCCGCCATGGTCAGTATTTTTGTACCGGGTGAGCTTTTGACGGCGGCAGGTCTCACACCATATTCGGTTGAGGCATTATCGTGTTTTATGGCAGGAACTAAATGCGAGCAGGCCTTTCTAAGGCAGACTGAGAAGGAAGGCTTTCCGGAAACTATGTGCTCGTATCACAGGGTTTTTCTGGGCGCAGCCTTAAACGGTATAGTGCCAAAGCCAAAGTGCATGGTGTATACAAACCTGGCATGCGATGGCAATATGATGACATTTCCGTATCTAAAGGAGAGATATGAAATACCAAGCTTTTATATAGATGTTCCATATGAGAAGAATTATGACTCTGTTATGTATGTAGCAAAGCAGCTTAGGGAGCTTAAGAATTTTTTGCAGGATGTCACCGGAAGAGAAATCACAGAGGAGTCTGTGAAAAAGGCTGTAGATAAGAGCAAAATTGCATCAAATAATTATTACAGGCAGCTTCACCTGAGAAAAGGACATGATATTGCGTCAACTCTCACAAATGAGCTGTATGCGCTTTTCATGTGTCATCTGCTTGCAGGAACTGATGAATCAGTCAGATATACACAGCTTCTGAGAGATGATGTGAGACGTGCACCCGCAGGAGATGGCTTTCATGTACTTTGGATGCACACCATGCCGTTTTTACAGGATGCAGTGAAGGATGTGTTCAATTACAGTGATACAATCCATATCAGTGCAAGCGATTTTATAGCGGATGGTTTCAGAAGCATGGAGTCGGATGATCCTTACGAGGCACTTGCCGAAAAAATGGTTTACTGCATTTATAATGGCAGCGTGAACCAGAGAATAGAGGAGGCAAAGGAGCTTGCCGACACAGTTGGAGCAGACGGTGCTGTACTTTTTGCGCACTGGGGCTGTAAGAATACAATCGGTGCATCAAGCCTTATAAAGCGCTCACTCGAGAGGGAAGGGCTTCCAACTATGGTTTTAGACGGAGACGGCTGCAACCCGGCAAATGCCAGTGATGGACAGATTTCCACAAGGCTTCAGGCATTTGTGGAGATGCTTACAGAGCAGGAACGTAATTAGAAATAATACACCGGTTATTGCGTCCGGTGTGTGGATATTTACTATAAACCAATTTCAGAAAGTGGAAAACAGATGATAAATTATGTTTGTAAATATGCTCCGGTAGAGCTGTTTGAGGGCTTTGGACAGGAATGTGCTGTGCTTGAGGAGATGCCGGAGAATTTTGATAAATCAGATAAGATAGCTCATGCGAATCTCTGCGGATTCGGCAAATCAGTCATACAGGCTGTGCTCGAGGGCAAGGTAGAGGAACTTGTGCTAGTGAACTGCTGTGATTCAATGCGCAGAGTCTATGATATCATAGAGAATACAAAGAAATGCAAATTCCTGTATATGCTTGATCTGCCTCATGAGGATAACGAGTGTGAGAACATAAAATTTGCACAGTCAATTCTTCGTTTGAAGAAAGCATATGAGAGATATTCGCACAGGACATTCGACAGGGAGCTTTTTATAAAGTCGTTTGCAAAACCTGAATCTGAGCGCAAGCCATACATAGGTCTTATGGGTGTGCATGTGAGCAGTATTCTTGAGAAGACAATACGTGAAAATATGCAGATGGATGTGGAAAATATGACATGCACATCCGGCAGAAATCTCATTATTTTACAGAAGGATCTTAGAAATATGGATGATGAGACTCTCTTTGTAGCATATGCAGAGAGTCTGCTCGGACAGATGCCATGTGCCAGAATGAACAATAATACAAGAAGAAACCAGCTCTTTTTAGATCCAAGCCTTAAGGGTATCATATATCACACGATAAAGTTCTGTGATTACTATGGCTTTGAGTATGCAAGCATAAAGAATAATATTAAGGTGCCTCTTTTAAAGCTTGAGACGGATTTTACAAGCCAGAGTGCCGGGCAGCTTCTGACAAGGATACAGGCATTTGCAGAGACAATAGAGGGCTCAGATGACATGGACCCTACAAAAGGCATAAGCGAGGAGGCAAGAAGAAGGATGGAATCAGGAGTCTACTATGTAGCAGGAATTGACAGCGGCTCAACAAGCACCGATGTGGTGATACTGGATCAGGATGGGAAAATTAAATCGACAATGATTATTCCGACAGGTGGCGGAGCTATGATGAGCGCCGAAAAGAGTCTGGAGAAGGCTGTTGAAAAGGCCGGTATATCAAAGAATGATATTGTAAGGATTGTAACAACAGGATATGGACGTGCATACATCAACAGCGGCGATGACAGCATCACAGAGATTACATGCCATGCAAAGGGCGCGCATTATCTGAATCCCAACGTGCGCACAGTTATTGACATAGGTGGACAGGATATAAAGGCAATAAGTATAGATGAAAATGGTGCTGTGAAGAATTTCCTGATGAACGATAAATGTGCGGCAGGAACCGGACGTTTTCTGGAGATGATGGCAAGGACACTCGGACTTTCACTCGAGGAGATGAGCACCATGGGACTTGAGTGGAAGGAAAACATTGTGATTTCAAGCATGTGTACAGTTTTTGCAGAGTCTGAGGTAGTATCGCTGGTGGCACAGAACAAGGCTGTTTCTGATATTATCCACGGACTAAACATGTCTGTAGCTTCAAAGGTAGGCGCACTTGCAGCAAGGCTTGGGCAGGATAATCCGGGAGAGTATATGATGACCGGCGGAGTGGCAAAGAACAAAGGCATCACAAATGCACTTGAAGAAAAGCTTGGCGCAAAGCTGTATATTTGCGATGAAGCACAGCTTTGCGGAGCACTTGGTGCAGCACTTTTTGCATATGAGAAGTGCAGGGAGGCTTAATAGAGGGGCTATAGCAAACCACCAGTTGAACTGGTGGTTGCTGACTTTACTCCATGATTTTCCCGTCAATACTTATTGTTACAACTTGCCATGGTATGAATTTTCCACTAGCTTGAAGAGCTTTTTTGACCGCAATTTCCAGGCCGCCACAGCAAGGAACTTCCATTCGGACAATAGTTACACTTTGAATGTTGTTATTTTGAATAATAGCAGTCAGTTTTTCACTATAATCCACCTGATCTAATTTAGGACAGCCAATTAAAGTTACCTTGTTTCGAATAAAATCCTGATGAAAGGCGGCATAAGTGTAAGCAGTACAATCAGCTGCGATTAAAAGCTTTGAGCCGTTAAAATATGGTGCATTAACAGGAGCCAGTTTAATCTGTACAGGCCAGTTTTGAAGCTTTGATCCTGAATCTGCGGTTGAAGTGGCTTTTATCGGCTCAGATGTTTCAGTTCGTCTGATCTGCATGATTTTAGATCCAGGACAGCCGGAGTGAGAGGATATTGCCCGGTTTTTGGCAGCTATTTTCTTCTGAGCTTCTTTTACGGCTTCTTCATCATATGCAGGTGCTTCTCTCTCCTCAAATGAGATGGCTCCGGTAGGGCATTCAGGGAGACAATCTCCTAGTCCGTCGCAGAAATGTTCTCTCACCAATTCTGCTTTTCCGTCAATGATATCAATGGCGCCTTCGTGGCAGGCAGATGCACAGGCACCACAGCCGTTACATTTTTCTTTATCAATCTTTATAATCTTTCTTATCATTTTTAACCTCCGTCAATAGTATTTAGCGTTTGTTTATGCTAGAATTATAGTATTATAAATACAACTAGTATGTTTGATTTCCAACAGGGAGGAACTATTTTGCAAAAATATTTATCAATCCTAAGAAACAGTCCATTTTTTAAAGGTCTAACTGATAACGAGATATTATCCATATTGCATTGTGTAAATGCAACAACAATTTCTAAAAAGCGAGATTCTTATATTTTCAGAGCAGGTGATATTACCGAAGTAATGGGGATTGTGGTGTCCGGCTGTGTCCTCATTATTCAGGAAGACATCTGGGGACATCGAAATATTTTGTCAAAATGTCACGCAGGAGATTTTTTTGGTGAGCCGTATGCAGCAAGCCAGAGAGCTGTCTTAAATATCAGTGTGGTAGCAGATGAGGATTGTGAGATTATTCTATTAAATGTCAAAAGACTTCTGATTACCTGTCCAACTGCGTGTGAGCATCATCAGAAGCTGATCCGTAATCTGGTCAGTGTCCTGGCAAATAAGATACTGATTCTGAACGATAAGATCACACATGTTGGGAAGCGAACGACGAGAGATAAACTATTATCATATCTGTCGGCAGAATCTATCAGACATTCGTCGTTATCTTTTGATATTCCTTTTGATAGGCAGCAGCTGGCAGATTATCTTTGTATTGATCGTGCAGCAATGTCTACAGAGATATCAAAGTTACAAAAAGAGGGCTTTATAAAAACAAATCGAAATCATTTTGAATTGCAATTGAGTATAATCAAAAAGAAGAACTATACAATTTAGGCAAGGCAGACTGCTAAATTGTGGAACGAAACAGGAAATCAGTGAATGGGTAAATTCTTTATAAATAACAGCGTTATGGAGGTATACAGAATATGAAAAAATAGTACAGACAGCAGGAAGAAATACACTTGGTGAATTCGCACCGGAATTTGCACATTTTAACGATGATATACTTTTTGGCGAAAACTGGAATAACCAGGATATCAATGTAAAAACAAGAAGTATTATCACAGTGGTTGCTCTGATGGCTTCCGGAATTACGGATGAATGGCTTGAACCGGTAAGTGATGAAGAATATAGAAAACTAAAATAGGAATCATTGGAATCTGTGGCTGGGGTGGAATGGCTCTTAATGCAGCTGCACTGGATACAAGAATAAAAGCAACCATTGCATCTACCATGTAAGATATGACAAGGGTAAATGCGAATGGGTACTTTGATTCTGAGGACAGTGAATAAGCACGTCATGCGAAGAAACAGTCGCTGAATACTCTCAGGACAGAAGAATACCGCAAAGGCGAATATTCCAGAGGTGGTGGTTGTGTTCCACTTCCCGTACCGGAAGATGCAGGGATTGGAAAATGCCAGAAAAGAGATGGGAATTTCGGATACGGATGATAAATCTTTGAAGCAGAATATGTTCAAGGTGGTATGATAATATAATAAGGAAGAGATTTTGAGGACACTCAGGCTATATGCCTTGGGTGTCTTTTGGGGTGGAGTAAATTCAGATAATGTGATAAAATATATAAGAAAATTTGCTTAATATGAAAACTTAAGTTTAATTAAATTAAAGGAGAACTTTTATGGATAATAATGAAATAAAGATGGAAGATGATAAGTATTTTAAATCTAAGCAACATAGATATATTTTTGCACTTGTGGAACTTGATGGAACGGCTAGAGCAAAAATCCTTGGAATTACAAAAGAATTGTATCACGATAAAAATAAAGCTAAAATGTGGCGAGATACATTAGTAAAGCAAATACATCCTGATGTGTGCTCTGTTGATGGTGCGGAAGCTGCAGTAGCAAAAGTGAATGAGCTTTATTCAAGGATGGTGGAAGATGAGTAAAGAAAAAAATTTTGAACTTAGTATTGTAAAAATGGCAAAAGATATTAACTATGAGAAACCTAATCATCCAAATAATCTTGTTGACAAAGAGGAGTATAAAAAAATTGATATGGCTATAGCAACCTCGGTAGCATTAACGAATGCAGGAACAACCTTGGTTTCTGAAAATGCATTGCCAGAGCTTTTAGCTGAAACAAAGAAAGATACTATGTATATAGTTGATAATGAAATACCTGATGATGCAAAAGTGTCAGTAGGTGGAGAAAAATTTATTAAAAGCGGTGCTGTTATAGAAAAAGCACATACTCGTTCAGAAGAACATCCAGATGCCATGAAAAGAGCCAAAAATAGTTATTCAGCACAGAGTTTAATTAGTATAAGCAATTCAGAATCAGTAAAAGCTCAAAAAGGTGATTTTGAAGATTTTGCTAAAAAGAGAGAAAAGAATTTAGGAAAAACAAGGAAGAAGGAAAATAATATTAGTAGTGATGAAGTAACAGGAGAACCATTGGAAGGAAATGGAGATTTTCATCATAAAAATAAAAAGACAATTTATACGGATCCCGTGCAAAGATTAAATCCGAATAAAGGGATATTGGTTAATAAGGAAACTCATAGGGATATTCACAAAAATAATATAAATAATGAAGAAGATTTAAATAAATATATTAAGGAAAGGCGAGAAAGCAAATAGTGTAGGGGGTATCAGCCCCCTTTCGTTAAATAATGCACACCCCATCCGTAGTCTGAACCCACTTAACTGACTACGATTTGACTATTACACATTGCCTTGAATTGTACCATTTTGAAGTATTTTGCAAAAGTGTAGTTTTAAACAAGAAAAATACGATGCCCAGAAAAGCCGATAAATTAACGCAAAACTCGGCATTACAGGGCATTTCAGAACAGGAGAATTTTATGATTAGAGTACTTTTCATCTGCCACGGCAGGACTGTGGGTACAGTTATAATGGGCGATGAAGTGCGATAAAGTGGTGAAGTGATAGGTTGGAGACTACGGTTTTTATACTGATGAGAACAGCAAAATAATGAGATGAAATGTGTAGTTGTCCTATGAATAGATGTGGAAGTAGCAGGCGCAAAAAGACCTGTTATTTTTATGTTGTAACGTGGCAATTTGTATTGTAAATGTTGCACACGGATGATATAATTTTGAACATAGGAGGGCTTTGAAATGAACAAGACAATTTCTATGAGTATTAGGGTTAGTGAAGAAGAACTGGATAAGTTGAAACAGGCGGCCAGATTGGAAGCATATGCTTCATATAGTGAATTTATTAGACGGACTGCACTAATAGAAGCGGATAAAATAATAGCACAAAAAGGAGATAAAAATGATTCAAGAAGATAATTTTGAATATCTGGTAAAAGAATGTCTCAAATTTAATAAAAAAGGTAAAGTATATCAAAAATATTATTTAGATGTAAATTGTGAAATGATGGTGGATTTTGAAAATAAAAAGTTAATATTTCCTGTAGAAATAGTAGGACGTGAGCGGAATGATGGATTTGATAAGCCGGAAAATTTTGTTGTTTTTGAATGTGTTGACAGACTTCTGACTAAGGGTTATAGACCAGAACATATTGAATTAGAAAAAGCATGGCATCTAGGACATGATCCGAAGAGTGGGAGAGCAGATATTTGTATATATAATGAAGACCATTCAGATATGCTAGCAATTATTGAGTGTAAAACATATGGGAAAAAATATGATGAGGCCTATAATGATACATTAGCGGATGGTGGCCAATTATTTTCATATTGGCAACAGGAGGATAAAACAAAGTGGCTTGCGTTGTATGCGTCAGATATTGATGGTAGAGAAATAAAATATAAATGTCCTGTGATTAGCTGTGTAGATGATCAGAACATAATCAAATTAGCACAAAAAGATATAAGTGTTAAACTTTATAAGGATGCGCCAACGGTAGAAAAAAAGTATGAAGTTTGGAAAGAAACATATGATCATAGGGAATACGATGATTTGATTTTTTCAGATGAGTCTAGAGCATATAAAATTGGTATACCCCCATTGCGTAAAGGTAAATTAAAAGATTTCAATCCAGATGATAAAATTGTCAATAAATTTGAAGAAATATTAAGACATAATAATGTAAGTGACAAAGAGAATGCATTCAATAGATTAATTGCACTATTTATTTGTAAATTGGTTGATGAAATAAGTAAGGATGACGACGAAGTTGTTGACTTTCAATATCGAATTGGAACAGACACATATGAGAGCTTACAAGATAGATTGCAGAGACTTCATCAAAAGGGAATGAAGGAGTTTATGAAGGAAGACATATATTATGTTTCAAATGATTATGCTGAAAATTTATTTAAAAATTATACTGGAAAGCAAAGAAAAAATGCGATAGAAGACCTAAATCAAACGATTAAGATTTTAAAATTTTATTCTAACAATGATTTTGCATTTAAGGATGTTCATAATGAGGAACTCTTTTATCAAAATGGAAAAATATTAGTTGAAGTTGTACAACTGTTTGAAAAATATAGAATTGTATATCCAGGAAGACATCAATTTTTAGGAGACTTATTTGAGAAGCTTTTAAACAAAGGTTTTAAGCAGAATGAAGGTCAGTTCTTTACTCCAATTCCTATTACAAGATTTGTGTGGGATAGTTTACCATTAAGAAAAATAATGAGTAATGGAGATGGTTGTAAATATCCAAAGGTTATTGATTATGCATGTGGAGCTGGGCATTTCTTAACAGAGGCAATTGAAGCAATTAATTATTTTGCGAGTTTGGATGGTAAAGAAAGTGACAATATATGGGTGGAAAAATATATTTTTGGTATTGAGAAAGATTATAGGTTGGCACGTGTTTCTAAAGTTTCAATGTTTATGAATGGAGCTGGGGATGCAAATATTATTTTTGGGGATGGATTAGAGAATTATCCAGATAAGGGTATAGCTGAACTTGAGTTTGATATTTTAGTGGCAAATCCGCCATATGCTGTCGAAGCATTTAAACCACATTTAAAATTGAAAAATAACAAATTAGCAATAGTTGATAGAATAACAAATGTGGGTTCTGAAATTGAAACTCTTTTTGTGGAAAGAATTGCGCAACTAGTAAAAGGACGTGGATATGCGGCTGTTATATTGCCTAATAGTATCTTGAACAAAATCAATCCTACAAGTTTTATTGAGGCTAGAGAGGTTATTTTAAAAAATTTTATAGTTCATGCAATAGTACAATGTGGAGGTAAAACATTTAATGCTGCAACTGCAGAAACGGTTATTTTGTTTTTAGAAAAATATGCTGAATCACCTAAAAAAGAAAAATTAGCAAAGGATAGTGTTGATGGAATATTTTCTGGTGAAGATATTACTGAATGGGAAGATAAACAAATATTTGAAAAGTATCTTGAAATAATTGAGTGTTATGAAAAGGATTATTTAAGTTTTATAAAAAGAGAGAAAGATTATATTAAATGGAAGGAAAACCATTATTTTTCTGCCTATGTTGAACAGTTTGAATTATTACCATGGGTTAAGAAAAAAGAGGAACAAAAATCTTTTTCTGCATTATCACCAAAAGAACAACTTGATTGGTATAATAACTCTTTTTATGAACATGTGCATGCTAAAGAGCGCGAAAAATTATTTTATTTTTCGTTGGTTTATGATCAAAGAACGCTAATAGTAAATGCACCAAGCTCTGTTAATGATCAAAAAAGATTTTTGGGTTATGATTGGAAAGAAGGAGAAGGAATACAAAATATTAATGAAGGAGGAATGTTGTATTGTCCTAGTGATAGGGAGTCTAATGGAACAATTTCTGGACTTATTAGGAACCATTATGAGAAAAAAGAGATAATTGAGGATGGGTTAAAGGACTATTATTGTTATAAAGATTTAATAGATATGATAGATTTTCAGACAATTGATTTTTACAAACGTATTTCTCTTGTTATGGAAGAATTAAATGTAAAAAGTAAGAAATATAGAACAAAGCAATTGAAGAAACTGATGAAAAAATTAACAGGTGTTTCAATTACTGTCAAAAGCAGTGATTATAAAACAAGCGGATCTATTCCTGTAGTCAGTCAAGAAAGAGATAAATTAATATCTGGCTATACAAATATGAAAGAAAAGATTGATATAGGTGAGGTGATCTTATTTGGTGATCATACTTGCGCTGTTAAATATATTGATTTCCCTTTTGTTAGAGGAGCGGATGGAACGCAACTTATCAAAGTTGATGAAGATCAGGTTAAAACTAAGTTTTTGTATTTCTTTTTGAAAAATGCAGTTATTGAGAATGCTAATAAGTATGAGCGTCATTTTAAATATGTAAAAGATTTATGGATTCCAATTCCAAAACTTGAAGAGCAAACAGAAATAATAAGGATATTTGAAGAAAGTGAGAAGAAAATTGCAAATAAAAAAGAAGAAATACAGTCGTGCAAGGAAGAAATAACTCAGCACTTTTTTGAAATGTTTGGTGGACGAAATAATACTGTTACTATTTCTCATTATATTAGTTCATTTATTGCTGGAAAGAGTTTGGCTGGTATAGAAGAATGTAAAAATAAAGTGTTAAAAACAAGTGCAGTGTCCAGTGATTATTTTAGAGAAGGTGAGTACAAATTTCTTCCAAAAGATTATGAGCCTGCGGAAAAAGATAAAATTAATTTCGGGGATGTACTTATTAGTAGAATGAACACCGTTGAACTAGTTGGCGCAGTTGCGTATGTCTGGAATCAAGTGGAAGACACATACATTCCAGATAGACTTTGGAAAGCGGTTTTGAAAAGTAATGTTAATCCAATATTTTTATGGCAGCTATTGACACAGGAAGATGTAAAGAAATCAATAAAAGGTATTGCAACAGGAACAAGTGCAAGTATGAAAAATATTACCCAAAAGAATTTTTTAAGAATAAAAGTTAAAGATGTATCAATAGATGAGCAAAATGAGTTTTCAAAATTTGTAAGTGAGAGAATTGAGAAGCAAAGAATATTGTTTAACGAATTAGAAGAATTGGAAAGGGAATACTTAAAAATTGTGGAAAAATATTTTAGGTAGGGGCGGTCTAAATCTCTATCACTTTTCCTGCCGAAGACCGATGCCCCCTCTCACGCATATTTTCGCGAAATTGCGCAGGGGGTATTGTGTGGACTTGGTCTTTGCAGCTTAAATGGTTGAGATTAAGGAAAAATATTGAAATGCTGTGCGCGAAAGATATTGCCGATTTGTGTAGAAGTAGGGCTGCCTTGAAATAGGGCAGCTCTTTTTCAAATATTGTGTTGACTAATTCGCGCGGTAGAGTGATATATGTACATACCAAAAAGAAAGGTGGTATGTGCAATGATTACAGAAATTGATTTTAAAGTTAAAGGTGAGGAACGCAAGAAGCTGGCTTATGCCATAGGTGAATTGTTTGGAATGCTGGTAAAGTATACCAGAACACCAAAGTTTGATTATCTGATTGGAAGCAGCGTTTTGGATAAGAACGGAGTGTTTCATGCATCCGAGGATATGACAGAAAGTAAGTTGGAATTGGTTTTAGAACGGTTTTACAAAGGCGAGCCTATTCAAAAATTAGAGCAGCGGGAGGATGAAACTGAGGAAGCAGATGTATTAAGCATATCAGTTCCACGAAGCATGTTTACAGATGATAAGCTGGAAAATTTGCAGAAGTTGATAGAAGGGAAGCAAACACTTTTTAAACACGCATTCCTGACAGAGCAGTTGGAGGTTGTTATTACCGAAAATCAGGTTTCATTTCCCTGGTTTCCATTTGCGTCTGAGCCGGATGCTGTGAATGCTTATACAGAATTTATCTCTAAACTGTACGAATTAGCAATAAAGCTAAAACGAGTATCAGTGACGGATAAAGAAGTTGAGAATGAAAAATATGCATTCCGATGTTTCCTCTTACGTCTGGGATTTATTGGAGATGATAGCAAGACTGCTCGCCGGATTCTTCTTCAAAATCTTTCTGGAAATTCAGCATTTCGCAAATCATAAAATAATGATATTCTTTGGTGCAGGGTGTCGTAGAGATGCCCTGTATTATTTTATCTTAAGAAGCTGTATGGCTTCTGGACGGATGAGCTTGCCATCGATACGCTCATAAGCTGCGTATCCGGTTAGATTTTCGCGGGCATACAGTTCTGTCAAGACTTTCACAGAAAGGGGCTGTCGCTCTAATATCCAGAAGTAGGACAAATCTCCAAATGCAACAGGAACGCTGCTGGCTGTTATATCCGGCATATATGGCGAGATAACCACTGGCCTGCTTAAGATGGTGTCATCTGACTGACGCCATAGATAATTGCCATCCTTGTCTTTTAATGTTCTGAGGGTTAATGCTGTATTGTCATTCATTAACCAGACGCCATTCTTCCTGAATTCAGGTTTGGTGGCAAAGTATAAGGCGATAATATCATCATAGGATAAATTATCGGCGGCATCAATAGAACGTCCGATTTCGGCGGTTATTAAAAGGCCTGTTGGCTCGTTTACACCGATTCCGTTGATGAAAACCTGTTCTTCGGCTCTGCCAAATCTGCGAGCAAATGCATTTGTTAAATACTTTTCTACATTGAAGTGCATATCCTCAATGAATCGGTTATTTAATTTTGATACAGCAGCTACCTTGTAAGAAGAAAAGGATGCTTTGTCAAAAGAATCGTTATCCTCTGGAAAGGCAGTAGCTTCATCTACAATGGCTGCATTAGCAGTAGAGAATCAGCTTCAACGCTTATCCGATATGACCTTAGTGATTGAGCCAACAAAAACATCTGCCGGCACAAGGAAACTGCCGATAACAGAGGATGTTGCAAAATGCTTCCAGGCCATTATTGAGGATAGGGAGAAGCCAAAGGTAGAAAAGGTGGTGGACTGATATATCGGTTTCCTGTTTTTGGATGACAAAGGTCTGCCACTGGTGGCAATGCACTGGGAACATCGGTTTAATCATATGGTGAAGCAGTACAACGATATTTATCGGGTGCAGATGCCCAATATCACGCCACATATTTGTCGGCATACGTATTGTAGCAATATGGCGAAATCCGGAATGAACCCGAAGACGCTGCAGTACCTAATGGGGCATAGTGATATAGGGGTTACGCTTAACACCTATACGCATCTGGGCCTTGAGGATGCAGAGGATGAATTGAAGCGGCTGGAGGACCTGCAGAATGCCAGAAAGGAACTGGAACGGACACAAGGGGAGAAGCCGGTGTCGCAGAGGATGTTTAAGGCGATATAGAAGTAAAACAGAAATGAATGGAACGCTTTGATTTAGGTTGATTTAGGTTGGGGCGTTTTTTTGTATGCGTGGACATAAAAGCGTGGTATAATATAATTGCGGCAGGTTACTCCCAACGAAAAGCTATATTTATGAAAGGAATGATTATATGCTGTTTTCAGAGTATTTTAATATAAAATGTTTAGGTGATGAAGATTGGTTTAATCCGATTTTAACACAAGATACTTTGCTATTTATTGATCCATTTGCGGTTTTTAAATCAAAAGATGAATTGTTTAAAGATACTTATTCTGAAATGATGTATTTCTTTCAACAGGCTTTTGAACTTATTGCTCATGCAGGTGGTAATAAAAATAATTTGAGTTATAAGAAGGCTGAAAGTATGCTGCTCTTTCCGGAGGAGAATGCTTTTTGCTTAGGGTATTCCAAAACTCGTAGAGGTTCAGGAACTGGACCATTATGGGCAAAAACTTTAGCTAGTAATATAAATTCTATTATTGCTAGAGGGGTGACACATATATCTCATTTTGAGGAATTGGGGATTTTTTGTACAGGAGTTGGTCCTGATAGATTAAGTGATATGACGACAAATCTCTTGAAAAATAGATTTATTACATATACACAAAGAATATGCAATTTACATGAAGTTCCAATGAAAAAGGTAAGGGTTCAAAATGCATATTTTGATTATGAATTTAAGAGATGGTGCGATTCAGAGTGTTTGTTGCCAGTAAATCCATATAAGGGTAATTCTCCTGTTATTTTAGTTCCAAAAGATTTTTTGAATATGTTGCCAGAAATCAATAGTGATGATTTTACAAATACAATGGATTTAGCGGAAAGGATGAGGAATGATTTTAATTATGAAATTGATAAAAACTTGGATAAAGAAAAAATAGCCGAAATAGCAATTGAACATTATGATTTGGTCAAAGAATATATTGATATAGTTGAAAAGCGTGAAGCGTGTACGTTCGGAGAACTTATGAAAAGGACGTTTCGTTATGCTTGGTATGATTTATCTAAAGAGATAGTTACATTGAATAAGTTTGTTTTTGGTGATGTGGACAATGACACTTCATTTTTTGATAAGATATTTGGTTTTACTCAGTATTATAAGGACTTTGTGGAATTAAGGTCAGGTTATAAACTTTTATGGAATGAAAGTAAGACGTCACCACGGAGTGAAGAAGATGTTCAGATATTATTTAAAGGGATTTTGGATGAACATTGTAGAGCGAATAATATTGATTTTACAAGAGAAGTGAATCAAGGTATGGGGCCGGTAGATTTTCGCTTTAGTAGTGGATATACTAACAGGGTTTTATTAGAAGCAAAACTGGCAAAGAATTCTAAATTCTGGAATGGGCTTAAAAAGCAGTTGCCTAAATATATGAAAATTGATTCGTGTAAGTTGGGAATTTTTTTGGTTATCGCATTTACGGATAAAGATATAAAACGTGTGAACGATATTCAGGATATAGCAAGAGAAACAGAAGAATATTATAATATCACGATAAAAACTGTTGTGGTAGATGCGCGTATTGATAATAAAGAGTCTGCGTCAAAATTATAAAATGACAAATGTTATGTAATAAGAGAATTATCTTTACTATTTATAGATTATAACGCCTTACTCTTACAGGATTGCTTTAGAGTGCGTATCGATAATAAAATAAGTCTTTATGAAAGGAAAAATGTATGAGGATAATAAATGAATATGATGATAAAGTATATAAATTGGCATCAGAAAACACAAAGTACAATTCTGAAGGGAAAGCAGTTATGACGTTAGACGATAAATGGCGTGAAGAAAAGGAATATTGTGTAGAGGTGAACGAATGTCAAATAAAATTAATTCGGTTAAAGAAAAATTGATTAATGATTATATAAAGAAAATTGATATGGCAATTGATAATTATAATTCGGCAATAGAATCAGATGAAGAAATCTTTGATCTGTTAATTGAAATAAAAAATGTTTTTGAAAAAGATATTCCTAATTTACATGATAGTTTGTTGATAAGAACGGGAACCGAGATAAGAGATGTAAATACAACAAGAGCATTGTTAATAATGTATCTAGCTGATAATGGGATTGAGTATAAAGGAAAGCCTGTTGAAGATAATGCAAATGAGAGAAGATTTTGGAATTCATTAATCCATTGGTTTGAAACAGAATTGCCTAGTATGGAGCTGTTAAAAGGAAAATACTTGCAATGGGATAATTTGGACGGAGGAATGTGGTTTTTAGATTTGGATTATGACCATGAGTTTACCTTGTACAGAGGCACTACTTATCCGGATTCGTTGAGAAATAATACAGGGGATATGATAGACATAAAAGCTTTTATAGAAATAGCATATAAGTATTGGATTGTGAATTCGAGAGAATGCCGCTATAAATTTACAATAGAAGTAAATGATAGACTCAAAATTTTTAAATTACCGTATAGATTGCAAAGTGGTATTTTGATTAAGCAAGGATATAAAACATCATTTCCAATTGATAAAATTATTAATTATAGGATGTTTGAGCGAAAAATACAGTTTTCGGAGGATATGATTAATAGCAAAGATATGATGGAAAAGAAAAGTGCGTTGGACTTTATTATTGATGCTCTGCAATATCTTATATCCACTCAAGGAAACAGTAGAAATGAGCAGTATAAAGCATTGGCTTTGAGTGTGAGTGATAATATGGATGGTAAAGTTTATGCTGTTGTAAAAAAGAATTGGAAGAATTAATGAAACTATCTAATGAGTATTTTGATGTAAGGCATAATGATTACCTAAATGCCGCTAAGGAAAAAAGAGAAGCATTGAATGATTCGCAGTTTATAGAATATTTATATAATCGTGCTTATGCAATGTTGTATTTGCTTAGATTAAAACATAAAGAGACAAACGAATGTGAATAATACTTTCTTATGATTTGAGATGAAAGATAAATGGAAAAGTATAAAGAAACACAAATATATATAGTTAATGGAAGAGTTTAGGAAAGCACAGGCGGAGGTTGAGCAGAAGAAGGAGAAACTGATGTCACAGAAAATGTTTAAGGTAATTTAATATGGAAAAGAGATGACGCTCCGGCTTAGGCTGGGGCGTTTTTTGTGGAAAAAAGAAAAATGAATTGGTATAATATTGCTAGATTATAAAGAAAAGGATGTGTAAAAATGCAAAATAGAAAATATCAAGTATTTATTAGTTCAACTTATTCAGATTTAGTAGAAGAAAGAAAAAAAGTTTTGGATGTTTTATTAATGGCGGATTGTATTCCAGCAGGAATGGAAGCTTTTGTTGCGACTGATGTTGAACAGTTTGAAGTAATAAAAAAAGTTATTGATTTATGTGATTACTATATATTAATAATTGGACAACGTTATGGTTCAATTAATCCCGATACGGGTATTAGCTATACAGAGATGGAATATGATTATGCCATAAAAAATAAGATTCCAGTGTTGGTTTTTGTGCTTGATGAGCAGATTGTGTTACCAGATGATAAGAAAGAGAATGAACCGGATAAAGTAGAGCGGTTAAAAGCATTTAGAGCAAAAGCATTAACTAATAGGCTATGTAGCATATGGAAAAATACAGATGAATTGGTAGGAAAAGTGGCAGTTTCGATTATGACTGCAAAAGAAACAATAGAAAGACCGGGATGGCAAAGAGGAACAGATTTTGATGAAGCATCGTTACGTAGGACAATAATGAAATTGCAAGAAGAAAATGAAAATTTGAAAGTTAAATTGAATGATGCAATTGAAACAGTGCATTCGTTTACAGAAATTAAAAATGTAGCTTTTGAAAATTATGATGTAAAAATAGATTATCATTATACACCTGCAGGTAGTTATAGAAGGAGTGGTAGCATAGAAAAAAAACTTCCAGAAATATTCAAGGTGATTGCAACACAAATGATGGATGTTTCTTTAACTGAATTGGCTATTAGCGATGCCATAAAATCAAAATATGCTTCAATAACAGGATGCATGGTGTATTTTAATGATTCACAACAGATAAAAATAATATTAAATCAGTTGCGAGCTTTAGGCTTGATATATTCTTCTTGGAGTGAAAATGCAGGAAAGCTATATTGGGGATTAACCATAAAGGGAAGAAGATATAGGGACGAAATGATTGTTGTGAAAGAAAATATGATGAGTGTGGACAATACTGAAGAATAGTAATATATGAGCGTTACCCAGATATGAAGATAGAATATTATGAAAGGGACAAATGAATAATATGGATGTGGTGTGAGTTTTAATGTTCTTAATGAGTTAGAAACACTTGGAGTAATCCGATTTGAGTCTTTGACAGGCTATATTTCAAAAGGAATAATAAACGATAAGATTTTTATTTGTATTGGTGATAAGTTGGATGTAATAAAAGAATATGAGAAAGGTGAATTTCCTATTGGAAATGTAATGCTTACATCTGTTGGAGAAGCCTTAAAATCTATTACTGATTCCGTTGAAATTGATGATTACTATGTAATGATAAAACAGTATTTGGTAGATAAAGGTGTAAAATTTGCTGAAGAACATGATTATTATGCTGAGATAAATGGAGATGAGCTAACAATTCATAGAAGGAATCCTTAGTAGTAACCCTTTCCCTTTTACTACTAATTTTACTACTAACAGGTAGTAACAACGTGCTCAATTCTGCTCTGATTTGCCACAATCTGTAATTTCAGAGCAAACTACAAAATCCCCGAAATCCTTCGCAAAACAGGGCATTCCGGGGCAAAACAAGGAGAAATAAAACTATGATAAAAATACTTTTCATCTGCCACGGCAGAATCCGTACTTTTGTCTGAAGTGGCTTAAAATCAAGGCTTTTGGGGAATGAGAATGGTATTTGTACCCCCATTGTACCCCCCCTATTTTGAGCGAGTGTACCGCGACAACCTAAAAGCAAAGCTTTCGGGTTGGAATTTGTTAACCGGACTGTCCTCGATAAAAATGAATATGATTTGTGGTGAAAGAAGTTCCTGCGGGGAGCAGATGAACCGATTTTGAAAAACTCTGTATCAATTTTCTTTACAGATAAACTTTGTTCATAGATTTATGGTATAATCAGTTTAAGCGCTTGAATAAAGGAGATTATCCGGGAAGAAAATGAGAAGGCGCAGACGGAATGATTCTGTAAT
>OCHA01000303.1_pt1 | contig 64747 bp, 56 predicted proteins | sample 1538591 | NCBI WGS metagenome assembly OCHA01 (sample SAMN04571710, study PRJEB22368) | human gut metagenome | biome: human gut; material: stool | host: Homo sapiens | place: Luxembourg | collected 2012-09-06 | reverse complement strand
TGCTTCACAGCATTTGATAATGGTATCACACAGTTTGATCTTGCCAATAATTACGGGCCGGCTTACGGAAGTGCGGAGAAAAATTTCGGAAGAATATTAAAAGAAGATCTGATGTCATACCGTGATGAATTGATCATTACGACAAAGGCCGGATATGATATGTGGGAAGGTCCTTACGGCAACTGGGGCAGCCGCAAATATCTGCTGGCGAGCCTGGATCAGAGTCTGAAACGTATGGGACTGGATTATGTGGATATTTTCTATCACCACAGAATGGATCCGGAGACACCGCTCGAGGAGACGATGGGAGCACTGGCAACAGCTGTTTGTCAGGGAAAGGCACTCTATGTAGGACTTTCAAATTATGATGGAGAGACTTTGGAACAGGCAGCAGCGATCCTGAAAGATCTGAAATGCCCGTTTGTGATCAATCAGAACCGTTATTCTATATTCGACAGAACAGTAGAAAAGAATGGATTAAAGGATATGACCGGCAAGCTGGAAAAAGGACTCATTACATTCAGTCCTCTGGCACAGGGACAGTTGACGGACCGTTATCTCAATGGAATCCCGGAAGACAGCCGTATTCGAAAGGACGGAAGATTTTTGAAAGAAAGCGTTCTTACCGCAGAGCGTATGGAACAGATTCGTAAGTTAAATGAACTGGCGGCTCAGCGTGGTGAGAAGCTTGCGGATATGGCACTTGCCTGGCTGCTGCAGAAAAAAGAGGTTACCAGTGTCCTGATCGGTGCATCAAAAACGCAGCAGATCCTGGATAATATAAAAGCGATCCACAGTGCGCCATTTACGGAGGAAGAATTGCAGAAGATTGATGAGTACAGTCTGTAGACCTTGACATCCCGCCCGCATATATGCTACGATTTACATTACGAGTGGATATATGACAAACGCAGTGATGAAGAGAGTATGTAACAGGAAATCTTACAGAGAATCCCGTGAACTGCCGGTGAGAATACCGCAGTATGCTGCTGAGAGGGACAGGTGGAACGTTGCAGAAGATGGCTTACTGAGCGGTGTGGATGAGCATTGATAAAGATAGATAAAGATGTAAGTTCACAAAGGGTTCCGCCCTTTACAGCGGAGAGGTGAAGTGGACAGCTTCACCCGCAGAGACTGTCAGTTGCGAGACTGGCAGTGAATGGAAGTGGTAACACGGATTTTCGTCTTCCCTGGGATTTATGAATTGTAACAGAAGTTATGAGGAGTAAATGCAGGGGAGATTTTTTATTTCATATATCCGGCAAACATAAAAGGAGAGAAAAAAGACATGTGTGAAAAATGTAATAAAGGAAAATATTATATTACAACAGCAATCGCTTATGCATCAGGCAAACCGCACATCGGTAACACATACGAGATCGTGCTGGCAGATGCCATCGCAAGATATAAAAGAAGTCAGGGATACGATGTATTCTTCCAGACAGGAACAGATGAACATGGACAGAAGATCGAGCTGAAGGCAGACGAAGCTGGTGTTACACCAAAGGAATTCGTTGACAATGCAGCAGGCGAGATCAAGAAGATCTGGGATCTGATGAACACTTCTTATGACAAATTCATCCGTACAACAGACGAAGATCATGAAGCACAGGTTAAGAAGATTTTCAAAAAACTGTACGATCAGGGAGATATTTACAAAGGAGCATACGAAGGAATGTACTGTACTCCATGCGAGTCATTCTGGACAGAGTCTCAGTTAGTAGACGGCAAATGCCCGGACTGCGGACGTGAGTGTAAACCTGCAAAAGAAGAAGCATATTTCTTCAAGATGAGCAAATATGCAGACAGACTGATCGACTACATCAATGAGCATCCGGAATTTATCCAGCCTGTATCTCGTAAAAATGAGATGATGAATAACTTCCTGCTTCCGGGACTTCAGGATCTGTGTGTATCCAGAACATCCTTCAAGTGGGGAATCCCGGTAGACTTCGATCCAAAACACATCGTATACGTATGGCTTGATGCGCTGACCAACTATATCACAGGAATCGGATATGACTGCGACGGTAACAGCACAGAGCAGTTCAACAAGAACTGGCCTGCAGATCTTCACCTGATCGGAAAAGATATCATCCGTTTCCATACGATTTACTGGCCAATCTTCCTGATGGCACTGGATCTCCCACTTCCAAAGCAAGTATTCGGACATCCATGGCTTCTGCAGGGCGACGGTAAGATGAGTAAATCCAAAGGAAATGTACTTTACGCAGATGAGCTGGTAGATTTCTTCGGAGTAGATGCAGTACGTTACTTCGTGCTTCACGAGATGCCATTCGAAAATGATGGTGTGATTTCATGGGAGCTGATGGTAGAGCGTATGAACTCCGACCTTGCAAACACACTTGGAAACCTGGTAAACAGAACCATTTCCATGACAAATAAATATTTCGGCGGTGTCGTAACAGATAAGGGTGTTGCCGAGACAGAAGAAGAAAAGGCTGTCGATGCAGATCTTAAGGCTGTAACAGAAGATACTCCGAAGAGAGTGGATGCGAAGATGGATGAGCTGCGTGTCGCAGATGCGATCACAGAGATCTTCGTACTGTTCAAACGCTGCAACAAATACATCGACGAGACAATGCCATGGGCACTTGCAAAAGACGAGGCGAAGAAAGACCGTCTGGAGACAGTCCTCTACAACCTGATCGAAAGCATCAAAGCAGGTGCAAAACTTCTGGAATCCTTCATGCCAGAAACATCTGAGAAGATTCTTGCTCAGCTTGGCGATGGAAAAGTAACAGAAAAACCAGAAATCCTTTTCGCAAGACTGGATGTCAATGAAGTAATGAAGAAAGTAGAAGAACTTCATCCACATGTAGAAGAAAAAGAAGAGGCAAAAGAAGAAGCCGACGAAGAAGTGATCGACATCGAAGCAAAACCAGAGATCACATTCGACGACTTCGGAAAGATGCAGTTCCAGGTTGGTGAGATCATTGCCTGCGAAGAAGTGAAAAAATCCAAGAAGCTTCTCTGCTCACAGGTTAAGATCGGAAGCGAAGTAAAACAGATCGTATCCGGAATTAAGAAACACTACTCCGCAGAAGAGATGGTTGGTAAGAAGGTTATGGTTCTTGTGAACTTAAAACCTGCAAAACTTGCCGGAGTATTATCTGAGGGTATGCTGCTGTGTGCGGAAGACGCAGAAGGCAATCTGGCACTTATGACACCGGAGAAGAATATGCCGGCCGGTGCAGAGATCTGCTAATGTAAGTATAGATACAAAGAAACTGGTTGATAATAACGGGCTTTGTATATGAAAGAATGAAAATGAGGACGGAGGATTGTTGAAATCACCGTCCTCGTTTGACATATGTCCTTATTATCTTTCAATATCTGACATCTATATACAGTATCTGTCATGCAAGTTATCCACATGATGTGGATAAGTATGTGGAAAACATTGGGATAAGGGTGGGATAACCGAGAAATTCCTTGGGATAACGTGTGGAAAAGATGGGATAAATATTGGGATACTGGGGACAGGACATTTTTGATTTGGGACGGAGAATTTAAGACATTATTTTTTGAAAATCCTCCGTCCCCCGGAGGGATATATGATATTTGATACACATGCACATTATGATGATGAGCAGTTTAATGAAGACAGAGTAGAATTGCTGAACTCAATGGAAGAGCAGGGCGTTGGCACAATTGTAAATGTCAGTGCAACGTATAACTCATGCAGAAAGGTTATCGCACTTGCGAAGGAATATCCATTTGTATATGCGGCAGTCGGGATTCATCCGGACGAGGTCGGAAGCCTGAATGAAGAGACCTTTGCACAGATGAAAGAGTTGTTTAAAGAGGATAAAGTGGTTGCGGTAGGCGAGATCGGTCTGGATTATTACTGGGACAATGAGCCGAGAGAAATGCAGAAGAAATGGTTTATACGGCAGTTGGAACTCGCAAGGGAGCTGGATCTTCCGATTCTGATCCACAGCCGTGAAGCAGCAGCGGATACCATGGAGATTATGAAGGAGCATGCGAAAGGTCTAAGCGGTGTGATCCATTGTTATTCTTATTCCAAAGAAATGGCACAGGAATATATCAGGATGGGATTCTACATCGGTGTTGGCGGAGTGGTAACGTTCAAGAATGCGAAGAAGCTGAAAGAAGTAGTGAAAAATATTCCACTGACGTCAATTGTACTCGAGACGGATTGCCCGTACATGGCACCGGAGCCGAATCGTGGGAAGCGCAATAATTCTGCTTATATCCGCTATGTGGCAGAGAAGATTGCGGAATTAAAGGGTATTACGTATGAAGAAGTAGTTGAACAGACGGAGAAAAATGCAAGAGAGATGTACCGGCTGTAAAATTTATATTTATACATATTTCATTTTTTATCGCTGTCAATCCTGGCCAAATTATTGTATAATGAGGAATAATCAAGAAACCATATAACAGATACGGGAGGATCTATGAAGGAACCAACGTTAGGAAATCCGCAGAACACCATCGAAGTTCTGCAGAAATATAATTTTTCATTTCAGAAAAAATTCGGTCAGAATTTCCTGATCGATACACATGTATTAGATAAGATCATACAGTCGGCGAATATCACGGAAGATGATATGGTACTGGAGATCGGACCGGGAATCGGTACGATGACACAATATCTGGCACAGGCAGCAGGCAAAGTGATCGCAGTTGAGATCGATAAGAACCTGATTCCGATCCTGGAGGATACATTAAGCGGATATGACAATGTACGTGTTATCAATGAAGATGTATTGAAACTGGATCTTAAAAAGCTTGCGGATGAAGAGAACAACGGAAAGCCGGTCAAAGTAGTGGCGAACCTGCCATATTATATTACGACGCCGATCATTATGGGACTTTTTGAAAATGAGGTTCCGGTAGAGAGTATTACAGTCATGGTGCAGAAAGAAGTTGCGGACCGTATGCAGACCGGACCGGGTAATAAGGACTATGGCGCACTGTCATTAGCAGTACAGTATTATGCCGACCCGTATATTGTGGCAAATGTTCCGCCGAACTGTTTCATGCCGAGACCGAAGGTTGGATCAGCGGTTATACGCCTGACCTGCCATCAGGAGAAGCCGGTACAGGTGCAGGATGAGAAGCTGATGTTCAACATCATCCGTGCATCCTTCAATCAGAGAAGAAAGACACTGGCGAACGGTCTGAAGAATGCGGCGACATTAGATTTTACAAAAGAAGAAATAGAAGCAGCGATCGAGGCACTCGGAAAGGGCGCGAGTGTGAGAGGCGAGACACTGACACTGGAAGAATTTGCAAAATTAAGCGATCTGTTGAGCAAGGTCAGATAGTAGAAAACAAGAATATAAGAACGCACCCCGGCAACATTAGCAATTTCTATATTAGCTATCCCTATAACAAGAAAGGATGATGACGATGGACAGAAAAGAAGGACAGACACTATTTGAGGTAACACCGGAAATCAGCCATTTTGCAGAGCTTTGCGAGAAGAACAATGCGATAGACAAAGACCTGTATACGAAGTACGAAGTCAAACGGGGACTCCGTGACCTGAACGGAAAAGGTGTCCTTGCGGGACTTACGAACATTTCCGATGTATGTGCGAAGAAGATCGTGAATGGAGAGGAAGTGCCGTGCGCAGGAAATCTATACTATCGCGGCTACAATATCAAAGATCTGGTGCAGGGATTCTTAAAAGATAAGCACTACGGATTTGAGGAAATCGCCTATCTGCTGTTATTCGGTGAACTTCCGGATAAGACGCAGTTGCAGACATTTCATGAGACACTGGTGGAAAGACGGACATTGCCGCCGACATTTGTCCGTGACGTGATCATGAAGGCACCAAGCCGCGACATGATGAACAGCCTGTCCAGATCGATCCTGAGCCTGTATACATATGATCCGCATGCAGACGACACATCGATTCCGAATGTACTGCGTCAGTGCCTGAATCTGATCAGTCAGTTTCCGATGCTGATGGTCTACGGCTATCATGCGTACAACTACCGCATGGGTGATGACCTGTTCATCTATGCGCCGTCACCGGAATTATCGACAGCAGAGAATATTCTGATGATGCTGCGGGAAAATAAGAAATATACCAAGCTGGAAGCAAAGATCCTGGATATGGCACTTGTCCTCCACATGGATCACGGCGGTGGTAATAACTCGACATTTACAACACATGTAGTAACATCATCCGGAACGGATACATATTCGACAATCGTGGCTGCTATGGCATCCTTAAAAGGACCAAAGCACGGGGGAGCGAATATCAAGGTTACACAGATGTTTGATGATATGATGGAAAAAGTCAGCGACTGGGAAGATGACGATGAAGTACGCCAGTATCTGAACGACCTGCTGGATAAGAAAGCATTTGACCAGAAGGGACTGATCTATGGAATGGGGCATGCGATCTATTCGGTATCTGACCCGCGAGCCGATATTTTCAAAAAATTCGTTAAGCAGCTTGCAAGAGAAAAGGGCTGTGAGAAGGAATATGCACTGTATGAAAAGGTAGAGCACATGGCACCGGAGGTCATCGCAGAAAAGCGTAAGATCTACAAAGGTGTAAATGCGAATGTCGATTTCTACAGCGGACTTGTATATAGTATGCTGGATCTGCCGCCGTCACTTTATACACCGATCTTTGCAGCAGCACGTATCGTCGGATGGAGTGCGCACCGTCTGGAAGAGCTTAAGAATGTAGATAAGATCATTCGTCCGGCGTACAAACCGCTGGCCGAATACAAAGAGTATGTCAGAATGGATGATAGATGATGAAGCATGAATTTTATTATACGTCCAGAGATTCCGTGACGAAGATTCACGCGATCGAATGGATTCCGGATAGAGAGATAAAAGGTGTCTTACAGATCTGTCATGGAATGGTGGAGTATATTGACCGTTATGATGAATTTGCAAAATTTATGTGCGGGCACGGTTACTACGTGGTCGGGCATGATCATCTGGGTCATGGAAAATCCATACAGACGGAAGCTGATCTGGGATATTTTGATGAACGCAAAGGCAATCAGTATGTGATAGGGGATATTTACCGGTTGCAGGAAATGACGAAAAAGAAATATCCGGATGCGCCGTATTTTATGCTCGGGCACAGTATGGGATCCTTCCTGCTGAGGCAGTATCTGACGATGTATGCAGGCGGACTTTCAGGAGCCGTTATTATGGGGACCGGATACCAGGGCGCGCTTACGCTCAGTGCCGGCAGAATTGTCTGCAGGATCATCGCAGCGTTCAAAGGATGGAAATACAGAAGCACATTTGTGGATAATCTGAGCTTCGGAGGATTTAATAAGAAATTCGAACCGGGCGAGACATCGAAAGAATGGATTACGTCTGATAAGAAGAAGCGGGATGAATATGTCCAGGATCCGCTGTGTTCCTATACATTTACACTGGGAGCTTATTATCAGATGTTTACCGGAATGAAGGTCCTGGTGCAGAAGGAAAGTATGGAACGGATTCCGAAGACACTTCCGGTGCTGTTCACGGCAGGAGCTGACGATCCGGTGGGGGCATTTGGAAAGAATGTGACCAGGGTATATGAGAAATATAAGAATGCCGGGATCAAAGATGTGTCGATCCATCTATATGAAGGCGACCGCCATGAGATCTTGAACGAAGTGGACCGGCAGAATGTGTATCAGGATATCCTGACGTGGGTTGAGGAAAGAAATCAATAAAAGAAAAAAAGCGGAGCCGTAAAAGCATCCGCAAAAATCATTATTAAAAATAATCGGTAAAGTGGACCGCCCGGAGTTTCCTCCCGGCGGCCGTTTACTTTATGAGGGGGGCGATAGTTGTTATCCAACTATCTGAAAGTATTATAATCAAGAAATGTGAAAAAAGTATGTTCAATTTATAAAAATATGTATTTTGTTGTTAAAATCACATTTCACAGGTGGAAAAAGTATTATAGTAGGATATACGGACAGAATGTTAATGGGGAAAATCCATGACAATACAAGAATACAATAAGAAAGGAATTATTAGAAATGAGCATGATCAAAAATATCAGTAAAGCAGAAGTATTAACATTAAAAGAGCAGGTAGCTTACCAGGAGGGACAGGTAGTCAGCAAGACTCTGGCACAGAATGATGCACTGAGTGTGACACTGTTCTCATTTGACAAAGGGGAAGAAATCAGTACACACGAATCTGGCGGAGATGCATTTGTGACATGTCTGGACGGTGCCGGAGAGATTACGATCGATGGGGAAAAGTATGAATTACATGAAGGCGAATCTATCATCATGCCTGCAAAGCACCCACATGCGGTACATGGAAAAGAGCAGTTCAAGATGCTGCTGGTTGTAGTATTTTAACCAAATCAAGCAGCGAAGCGCTGTTTGACTAATTGAAGAAAAAAGAGCAACAAAAAACTCTCCATCACGGAGAGTTTTTTGTTGTTGTTATAATTACTAAAGGAATGAGAGTAAAGTGTACACCGAAGAGTGATTTCGGTGTTTTACTTTATGAGGGGGGTGATAGTTGTTGTTCATCAACTATCTGATACATAGTATAGACAAAAAATATGTCTAAATTATGTTAAAAACATAAAAGAATTCGAAAAAATCTTAACTAAAAATGAAGAAGGCAGAAACAGATTCTAAACAGCAGATAATTGAGGGAATGCTGCTGAACATTTTTGCAGGTGTGCGGTTAAAATATCAAAAAATTCACCGGAGGTTGGTTTTAATTGAAGAGGCCGCAGAGCAATTTTTTCCAACAGTTGTTTATTGCCATGTTCCCAACATACTTTGATTACTGTACGGATATTACGCTCAACACTATAACTGGTGGTATTATAATGCCGGGCAATGTCTGGATAAAGATACTTACTGACGAAAAGGAGGTAATTATCGTCAGACAGACAGAGCCGTGTACCATAAACCAAATATGCATATCCACGATAAGTAGCGCCGATTCCAAGAGAGCGGATAAGATATTCTATTTCTGGTTCATGCATAATACGTTCATCTTCTTCCTAAATATTTTTGGGTGCAGGCTTCTAAAACGAAACTATGCGGAAATAAAGAAAATAAAAAAGTTACCTGTTTATATTATATAGAAAAATTTAGCTAGGAAAATAAACGATATTATTTTTAGACAAATTATTAGCACTTTTTATTCCAACCGACAAAATGTGCAATTTCATAATATCTTAAGAATTTACGAGATCAGGACTTAAAAATTAGCTGATATTCTTGTATATTATAAGGGAGGTGATGAGGAATGTACAACGTACTTGTATGTGATGATGATAAAGAAATAGTTGAAGCGATAGAGATTTACCTGTCGCAGGAAGGATATAAAGTGTTAAAGGCTTATGATGGAGAAGAAGCCTTGAAAATATTGGATAAGGAGAATGTGGATCTTCTGATCATTGATGTGATGATGCCGAAGCTGGATGGAATCCGGGCGACATTAAAGATTCGTGAGAAAAAGAACATGCCGATCATAATCCTGTCTGCAAAATCAGAGGATGCAGATAAGATCCTTGGATTAAATGTAGGCGCGGATGATTATATGACGAAACCGTTCAACCCGCTGGAACTGACTGCCAGGGTGAAATCCCAGCTTCGCAGATATACGCAGCTTGGAAGTACGGTGGATAAGAACAACCAGGCAATTTATACGGTCGGGGGACTTACCATTGATGACGACCAGAAGGAGGTTACCGTTGACGGGGAGCCTGTAAAACTGACACCGATCGAATATAACATTTTATTGTTACTGGTAAAAAATCAAGGGAAAGTATTTTCTATCGATCAGATATATGAAAGTATCTGGAACGAGGATGCTATCGGAGTGGACAATACGGTAGCGGTACATATCCGGCATATCAGAGAGAAGATCGAGATCAATCCGAAAGAACCGAGATATCTGAAGGTGGTCTGGGGTGTCGGATATAAGATAGAGAAGCTTTAGGAAGGATCATATATGAAGAAATGGTACAGGAAGCCCAGAGCGAAGATCTTATTACTGGCAGCGGCACACATACTGGTAGCTGCCGGGGGGTTGTGTTTTCTGTGGGCTACACGTTATCCGATATTGACACAGGAATTGTTTTCTGCGGATACGGCAAAGAATTATGAAGAAAGCAATGCATTTGCCAATTCTGTGGCTAATGCTAATTATAATATCCTGGATGAGATCAGGTATCAGTCGTTATATGATACGGATGGAAAATACGATCCGGATAAGATCGTAGATGTGGCAAAGTATGATGATACCGGCGAGATAACAGGAAAAGATGAAACCGGACTGTCATTCCGTCTGGGAGATCTGTATTCCTGGGGAAAATTAATTGCAGAAACGATGACGGATGATGGTTCAGATTCGGACAAAACGGATAAGCAGGAAGGTATTATTGTGTGTCAGCGTTCGGATGGAACCTATCATTATTTTCGTTACAAAGAGTTCAAACAGATGATTGATCATGGGGAATTGTCATTTGTTATTACCGGAAATAGTTCAGCGGATGATATTCTGGATGAGCTGAAGCAGGGGGCGTATCAGGAAAGCGGCAACGAACAATCCAGATTCCGGGGACTTCAAGATATCGATGGAAAGATTGCCTATATCAATTGCTGGAATTATGACGGAGTAAGGACCGTTGGAGATTATAAGACGGTAAATGGAGAGACGGTACTTCAGCTGGTGAATAATTCCCAGGAGTGGAATGGCAGGCTGAATGACGCTTACAGAATGATCAATAATGTAGCCGAAAGTATCTATTCAGATATTGATAATTATGCAGTAAACCAGAATCAGTATCTGGAAGGGAATACAAATATTACGTATCTGTATGTGAACCAGGATAATGGAACGGTTATTACGAATAAGAAGAAATATCAGAATTATGATAATTATGAGGAGAGTCTGAAAAAAATAAGAAAATCAGGAAAATATGTGATCGTAAAGCCGAAGCTTGCAGATTATGAAAGCAATATTGAAAAGGCCGGAAAAGGAGAGTCGATGGCACAGGAGTGGCAGGCGACCGTAGACGGTTATGTGGATACATCGGATTATATATATGCATCGGTTGTAGATACGGATTATCCTGTGAAAGATGATTTTTACGAGGAGAATCAGATATTTACACAATATGCGGGCGGAGCGAAAGCGGCAGGCATACTGGGAATCATAGTGGCAGCGGGATATCTGGTGCTTCTGGTATTACTGACGATCGGAGCCGGGAAAGTTCCGGAAGACGAAGAAGTACATCTTGTGAAGTTTGATCATATCAAGACGGAACTGGCGGCAGCAGGTGTGATACTGCTCTGGGCGGTTATTATGTTGGTAGGAGTAAAGGCCGGAACATTTACATGGAAGGGTGCAACTGAAGGGACGATTTATATGCAGAATATGGAGTCGTATCTGCCGGGAATAGTGGTTGGATGTCTGGAAGCATTGTGCACATGTGCCTTATTCCTTACCGGTTATCTGAGTCTGGTAAGAAGAATAAAGGCGAAGACCGTATGGAAAAACAGTGTGCTCAGGTGGTTGCTGGTCTTCCTGAAAGAAATGTTCCAGAATATCCAGTATCTGTGGAAATCGATGATTGGATTCGCCGCCTTTTTCGCGATTCACTGGCTGACGTATGTATTTGCCTCAGACGGAAGTACTACCTGGGCATGGGCATTCATTCTGTTGCTAATAGACTGCGGAGCATTTATCTGGATGGTGCAGAAAGCGAAAGGAACCGGAAAGATCAAGACGGGAATCGAGAAGATTGCCGGCGGGGAAGTGGATTACCAGATTCCGGTAAATGGATTGATGGCGGAGCAGAAAGAGATTGCAGAGAAAGTGAATTCCATCGGAGAAGGACTGGAAGCTGCACTTGCAAAGAGCATGAAGAGCGAACGGTTGAAGACCGATCTTATCACGAATGTCTCGCATGATATCAAGACGCCGCTTACTTCCATTATCAATTATGTGGAATTGTTAAAGCAGGAGAATCTGCAGAATCCGAAGATCCAGAGATATATTGAAGTGCTGGAACAGAAGTCGCAGAGACTTAAAACACTGACGGAAGATGTTGTAGAGGCTTCGAAGGTAAGTTCCGGGAACATTACGTTGGAATTCATGAATCTGAACCTGGTGGAGATGATCCAGCAGACCAGTGGGGAATTTGAGGAAAAATTCAAGGTAAGGGATCTTCAGGAGGTCATGAATCTTCCGGAGGAAAATGTTATCATCCGTGCGGACGGAAGACGTCTGTGGAGAGTGCTGTCCAACATTTATAATAATGCAGCAAAATATGCACTGGAGGGGACACGTGTCTATGCAGACCTTGAGAAGAAAGACGGCATGGCATATTTCAGCCTGAAGAATATATCGGCACAGCCGTTAAATATCTCGGCCGATGAGCTGACGGAACGATTTATCCGCGGAGATGTGTCAAGAAGCACAGAAGGAAGCGGACTTGGATTGTCAATCGCACAGTCGCTGACAGAAATGCAGGGCGGAACATTTGAATTATATTTGGATGGAGATTTGTTTAAAGTGACGATAAAATTCCCGATTTCATAGTTGGGGACGGAGGATTTCTGGAAATCCTCCGTCCCCAACTGCGTTTTCCCCTGTCTCTTTCTGGAAATCCCCCGTCCCCATTGGTAAAATTGCCAGTCATGCTACTTGCGCTCTTCTCTAAAAAACAGTAAAATATAATATTATGAATGAATTAAGTAAATTATTACAGGAAAATTTAAATATAGATTTTATATCAGCAACGCTGAGTAACCCGAAGAATAAAGACGGTGTACAGAAGGTAAAAGTAAGACCGGTCCTGAAAAAGGATGTCCTTTACTTTCAGCTCGAGTCGTTCCGGAATAATCAGGCATTTCACGAGAATGTGGAGGAAAAAAAAGCTTGTGAAATACTTCTTGAATATATGGGAAATATGCGCCAGATGCAGATGGAGACGCAGAGAGCAGATTACACAGTTCTTGTAAGTAAAAAGGGAAAAGTAACGATAAAAAGCAAGTTAAGAAAAGGACAGAAAAAGCAGATCAACATGAGCCACGACCGTAAGAAAAAGTATGTGCTGGAAGAGGGTATTCCTGTGCCGTTTCTTAAGGATCTTGGTGTTATGACACAGGATGGAAAGATCGTACACGCGAAGTTCGACAAGTTCCGCCAGATCAATCGTTTTCTGGAGTTTATCGAAGATATCCTGCCAGAACTGGATAAGGACAGAGAACTTACGATTCTGGATTTTGGCTGTGGAAAGTCCTATCTTACATTTGCCATGTATTATTATCTGCATGAATTGAAAGAATATGACATAAGAATCATAGGACTGGATCTGAAGAAAGATGTGATCCGTCATTGTAATGAACTGAGTGAAAAATATGGCTATGAAAAGCTGAGATTCCTGGAAGGGGACATTGCCGATTATACAGGTGTTAATAAGGTAGATATGGTGGTGACTCTGCATGCCTGCGATACGGCGACGGACTATGCGCTGGCGAAGGCAGTCGGCTGGGATGCAAAAGTGATCCTGTCTGTGCCTTGCTGCCAGCATGAATTGAACCGTCAGATCAAGAATGAGGTGTTAGAGCCGGTATTAAAATATGGTCTTTTAAAAGAACGTATGGCAGCACTGATCACGGACGGACTTCGTGCACAGTATCTGGAGCGTGAGGGGTATGATGCGCAGATTTTGGAATTTATTGATATGGAGCATACCCCGAAGAATATCCTGATCCGTGCGGTAAAAAGAAATCAGAAAAAGGATCAGAAAGAACCGGAAAGACGGCAGAAGATTGAAGAATCCATTCGGAAATGTGAAGCTGAACTCAGAGTGACACCGACACTGGGCCGTCTGTTAGACGGATATGGTCCGGCATCCGACGATGCGGAGAAAACAGATTCAGAAAAAGCAAATCAGGATACAGCCAGTCTGAAGACCGATAATAAGGGAAAAACTGAATAAAGAGGGAGTATAAATGACATTAACAATAAAGAAACGTTTAATAAATGTGGGCGTTTTGTCTGCAGTATTTATCGTGGCTGTCATTATATTTAGCTACGTGACGAATAAGGGGAATGATAATATGACGGCTGACATGGGAGCCGCAACATTTCCACAGGTTTCGTTTTCATATGGAGATTATAAGATCAATACACTGACGGGTTATGCAAAACGTATGGATGTATCGTCTATGCATAGTACGATCACGCCGGTTGCAAATCAGAATCTGGATGTGAATGTAGAAGCGTACGGCAATAAAATTACAGGAGCAAGCTGCAAAGTCTATACAATGGACGGAACGGAAGAACTGGAATCAAAGAAGATCAAAAAAGCCGGAAAGAATTTCGCTCTGGATCTGAGCGGCGATAAGGTACTGGATGAAGAAAGAATCCTGGAGATCCGGCTGAACAGAAACGGGTCTGATCCGGTATATTTTTATACCAGAATTGTCAGCGATGAAGATGCAAATGTTACAGAATGCCTGAACTATATCAGCGACTATCATGAGAATGCACTGGAAAAAGCAGAAAACGCGGGAGTTGGTGCTGCACTGGAGCCGACAGATGATGCAGATAATACGACACTTCAGCATGTGACGATCAATTCGAACTACGAACAGGTTACATGGGGCAGTTTAAAGCCGCAGGTAGAGCAGGGAGAACGATGGAATATCCGGGAACTGAACAGTACCTGCATGTCGGTACAGCTGCAGTACCGGGTAAGCTGTAAAGGTGAGGAAAATGAGAATGACCGTTATGCGGTGAAAGAATTCTTCCGTGTAAGATATATTGCAGATGCTCAGAAGACATACCTTCTGGACTATGACAGAACGATGGAGCAGATATTTGATGCAACGCAGAAAGTACTAAATGAAAAAGGAATTATCCTTGGTATCGCATCGCCAAATTTATCATATAAAGTGAATAAAGACGGTACGATCGTATCGTTTGTCGAGGCAAATGAGCTGTGGAACTATAATAAAGATTCGGATGAAATCTCACTGGTATTCGGTTTTGCCGATGCAGAAAATACAGATGAGAGAAATCTGGTATCGGATCACAAGATTAAGCTTTTGAAAGTGGATGCGAAAGGCAATACGACATTTCTGGTATCCGGTTATATGGATCGTGGTGAACATGAAGGAGAAGTCGGTGTGGCCGTATATTACTACGACATAGAGAAAAATTCCGTAGAAGAGAAAGTATTTATTTCTACCAACAAATCTTATGCGCAAGCGGTAATCGAACTGGGAGAAATGTCTTACTACGATGCGAAGACGGATATGCTTTACACGATGGTAGACGGTACGTTATATCAGTACAGTGTAGAAGAGGATGAGAAAACAGTACTGGTCAAAGGTCTGGATGCACAGCAGTATGTTGTATCGGAAGACGGAAGCCTGATCGCATATCAGGCAAATGGAGACCTTGAAACGACAACAAAAGTTACGATCCTGAATGTTGAGACAGGAAAGAAGCAGAAAGTGACATGTGGGGATGGAGAATGTATCCGTCCACTGGGATTTGTCAGAAGTGATTTTGTATATGGAATTGCAAAAACAGAAGATATTGGAAATACGGTATCCGGTGAGGCAACGGTTCCAATGTACAAACTGGAGATCAGGAATCAGAAAGGAAAAGTGATCAAAACTTATCAGACAGACGGCATTTATATTCTGAATGCATCATTTGATGAAGATATGATCACACTGGAACGTGCTTCTAAAGATGGTGACACGTACACTGCAACAACACCGGATTATATTACGAATAATGAGCAGAAGACGAAGAGCAATATTGCACTGGAGACGTATGCGACAGATTTGAAGCAGACACAGGTAAGACTGACATACAATGATGGTATATCAGATAAAGAACCAAAAGTGCTGAAACCAAAACAGATCCTGTTTGAGACACCGCAGACGATCACGTTTTCAGACAAAGATGCGCCGGAAAAATATTATGTCTACGGACATGGTGAGATCCAGGGCGTGTATACAAAGGCTGGAGATGCGATCAAGAAAGCAAATGATTATAACGGAGTAGTAGTTGATTCATCACAGAATTATGTATGGGAGCGCGGTAACCGTAACCTGCAGTATTCGATCACAGAGAAAGATGACGTATTAACTACGATCAAAGACCGCCTGAAGAATCAGGAGAAGCCAATTGATATCCTGAAGGATATTAATGATGGTGACGCTTATGACCTGACCGGATGTACGACAGAAGAGATCCTGTACATTATCAATCAGGACAGACCGGTCATTGCAATGCTGGATTCACAGAATGCTGTTATTCTTGTGGGATACAGTGATACGAATGTTGTGTATGAAGACTTGAATGACAGTACAAGACACAGTGTGAAGTATGAAGAGATGGATCAGATGACGTCTGGAAGCGGAAATACGTATATTGGATAGATGTATGGAAAATAAAAAGAGCTGGCATATAACCATTATGAAACGGGTTATATGTCAGTTCTTTTAATTATTATGCGTTCAAACGCAGGTGTCGATAACAGATTTTCTGTAGAATATTATTCGGATATACATTAAGCCATATGGAAAAGTGTACCCTTATATTTCTTCAATGCCCCATACACGATCAGACCAAGAACTGTGCAGGAAATCACCTCACCAATTCCGACTGTCAGCATCATAAACGGGATCGGAAGTGTCACACCATATCCGTAACGCAGTACGAATGGAACGATGATGATATTTGAAATAATCGGTGGAAGTGTTGCGACAACCGGCTTCTGCTCACGCAGCTTCCATGTGAAAAATGCACCGATCAATGTTGCAATACTGCCAAATACAATATCTGGAAGGATCGCACCGCCCAGAATATTACCGATCAGACATCCGACAAAGAGCCCCGGAATAGCAGCTGGTGTAAATATTGGTAAAATAGTGAGTGCCTCGGAGATACGAACCTGTACTTCTCCGAATGAAAATGGTGCAAAGATGTAAGTCAGCACCACATAGATCGCAGCGATCATGGCTGCCTGGGTCATGAAAATAATACTTTTGTTTTTCATTTTTCAATTCTCCTTTAGTTTTGTTTTACGTGTGGAAGGTCACGAACACACGCGCCGTAGCGGATCTTCATTTAACGCCGGAAAGCGGCGGTCAGCCCTGTTCGACCTTGTTTTTGTGGGCTTTGTGACGGGTGATAGTATAGCATGGAAAGGTAAGAAAAGCAAGGCTGTTAAATAGCAATTTAATACAGATAAATATATTTCGGAATCCCATTCTCATAAACCGTATTCATCTCGCCCTGAATCAACGGTGTCAGATAATCTACCATCTTTTCCGTTACATCATTTCCCGCATCATTAATATAATCCGCAGGCACACTCTTAATTGCATTCGCGATATCACATACCGGAAGTGCTTTGAATTCCGTGACATAAGGCTTATCAGAAGTACGGATCACAGCAGCCATCATACCGGTTGCACCTTCAAGCGCATACTGGCAGGCAGCCTTTCCGAGCATTCTGGATTCCTGGATGTCCGTAGCACTTGCAAGATGTGCGGCGCAGCGCTGCATCAGGTTCAGCTCGATAGAACGTACCTTACATCCGATCTCATTTCTGACAGCATCTTCCAGAACCTTTGCGGCACCGGCGATGTAGCTGTGGCCGAAGGAATCGACAGCAGAGCTCTGTACTTCTTCGGAAATGTAACGGCCGTCTTTGTTCTTCACACCTTCACTGACAGCGATGATAACGGCATCCTGTTCTTCCAGTTTTGCTTTCACATCCTTCAGGAATGTGTCGATGCTGAATGGCACTTCACAGAGATAGATGAAGTCAGGGCCTTTCGCACCATTTGCACGGGCGAGGCAGGAAGCGGCAGTCAGCCATCCGGCGTCACGTCCCATGACTTCTACGATTGTTACGGCTTTGGTTGCGTATACGTGGCAGTCACGCTCCAGCTCGGCAAATGTAGTTCCGATATATTTTGCTGCAGAACCAAAACCAGGACAGTGATCTGTTCCGCAGAGGTCATTGTCGATGGTCTTAGGAGCACCGACAACGGTGATATCTGTGATTCCCTTGTCGTTCAGATATTTAGAAAGCTTGTCTACCGTATCCATGGAGTCATTTCCACCGATGTAGATGAAGCAGTCAATGTTGTATTTTCTCAGAACAGAGATGATCGTCTCGTATTCATCTGCACATACGGCAGGATCTTTTAATTTCACACGGCAGGAGCCGAGTGCAGAAGCAGGGGTCTGACAAAGAAGGTCCAGTTCTGATACATTTGTGATCTTGGTCTTAAGATCTACCAGGTTCTCATTTAATACTCCCTGGATTCCGTTGATTGATCCATAGATTTTATCTACGGACGGGCTGGAAAGAGCGTTCTCAACGACTCCAGCAAGAGTTGCGTTGATCGCAGAAGTTGGTCCGCCGGACTGTGCAACTAGTAAGTTCTTCATATGATGATCTCCTAACTTTTGATATTTCTTCCATCTGACTTATGAAGCTGATATATGGAAGAGAATGATAAATTATTACTGCTCATAGATTGCCATGCTTCAGAATGGGAAATTGTATAAGACAGTAAATTCAGTAAATATAGTATAACATAAATCGGGGCGATATGGTATAATAAGAATATATGTGAGTTTTTAAAAAGGAGAATCATTGGTATGGAATTGACAACAATCAGAGAATTATATAAAAACAGCGATTCATACATGGATCAAAAAGTAACAATCGGAGGATGGGTAAGAAGTATCCGCGGATCCAAAGCATTTGGATTCATCGTAGTAAATGACGGAACATTCTTCGAGCCTTTACAGGTTGTATACCACGACAAGATGGACAACTTTGCAGAGATCTCCAAGTTAAATGTAGGTGCAGCAGTGATCGTTACAGGTACACTGGTAGCAACACCGCAGGCAAAGCAGCCATTCGAGATCCAGGCAGATACGGTAGAAGTAGAAGGAGCATCCGCACCGGATTACCCGCTTCAGAAGAAGCGTCACAGCTTTGAATATCTGAGAACAATTGCACATTTAAGACCTAGAACGAATACATTCCAGGCAGTATTCCGTGTACGTTCCCTGACAGCATATGCGATTCACAAGTTCTTCCAGGAGAGAGGATTCGTATATGTGCATACACCACTGATCACAGGAAGCGACTGTGAGGGTGCAGGAGAGATGTTCCAGGTAACAACCATGGATCTGAATAATGTACCGAAGAATGAAGATGGAAGCGTAGATTATTCCAAAGATTTCTTCGGAAAAGAGACAAGCCTTACCGTAAGCGGACAGTTAAATGGTGAGACTTACGCACAGGCATTCCGTAACATTTATACATTCGGACCGACATTCCGTGCAGAGAACTCTAACACAACACGTCATGCAGCAGAGTTCTGGATGATCGAGCCTGAGATGGCATTTGCAGATCTTGATGACGATATGTTCGTTGCAGAAGCAATGTTAAAATATGTTATCAACTATGTACTGGAGAATGCACCGGAAGAGATGAATTTCTTCAATTCATTCGTAGACAAAGGACTTCTGGAGAGACTGCATAACGTAGTATCTTCTGATTTCGCAAGAGTAACATATACAGAGGCTGTAGAACTTCTTGAGAAACACAATGATAAATTCGAATATAAAGTAACATGGGGAACAGATCTTCAGACAGAGCACGAAAGATACCTGACAGAAGAAGTCTTCAAACGTCCGGTATTCGTAACAGACTATCCGAAGGAGATCAAAGCATTCTACATGAAGCTGAATGACGATAGCAAGACGGTTGCAGCAGTAGACTGTCTGGTACCTGGAATCGGTGAGATCATCGGAGGAAGCCAGAGAGAGGATGACTACGATAAGCTGAAAGCAAGAATGGATGAACTGGGACTGAAGGAAGAAGACTACAAGTTCTACATGGATCTTCGTAAATACGGTTCTACAAGACATGCCGGATTCGGACTTGGATTCGAGAGATGCGTTATGTATCTGACAGGAATGGGCAATATCCGTGACGTAATTCCATTCCCAAGAACTGTCAACAACTGCGAATTGTAATTGTGGATAATGTGGATAACGATACTTGAAAAACGTATATAAAAACGTATATAAAAACGTATATGGGGACGGGGGATTTCTAGAAATCCCCCGTCCCCATATAGAATGGAGGGCAGTATGAATATATTAGTAGTAGATGACGAAAAGGAAATCGCTGATGTAGTAGAGCTTTATCTCCAGAATGACCAATACAAAGTATTCAAATTTTACAACGGACAGGATGCGCTGGACTGTATCAACAGTACGAAGATCGATCTTGCGATCCTGGATATCATGCTTCCGGATATTGACGGCTTCCAGATCCTGAAGCAGATCCGGCAGAAGTATACATTTCCGGTGATCATGCTGACGGCGAAGACAGAATATATGGATAAGATCACAGGGCTTACGCTGGGAGCAGATGATTATATTCCAAAGCCGTTCAATCCGCTGGAATTAGTAGCAAGGGTAAAAGCACAGCTTCGCAGATATACACAGTACAATGAAGGAACGAAAGAAGAGGGCGATGTCCTGGATTTCGGGGGACTGCTTCTGAACCGGACTTCCCACGAATGTGTATACAATGAAGTTCCGCTGACACTGACCCCGATCGAGTTCGACATCCTCTGGCTTCTCTGTGAGAACCGGGGAAAGGTCATAAGCTCGGAAGAATTATTCGAGAAAGTATGGCATGAGAAATACTATAAGAACAGTAACAATACGGTGATGGTGCATATCCGTCATCTCCGTGAGAAGATGAGTGCACCGACAGGCAAGTCTGATTTTATCAAGACTGTGTGGGGAGTGGGCTATAAGGTTGAAGAATAATTATCGGAAATTAAAATTCAGTCTCCTGTTGCAGACGGTGCTGATCACAGCATTGACCGTACTGGTAGGAGGAGTACTGCTTAAATTCGTGATCGATGGAATTTATAATGACAGTTTTGCCAGAACTTTTGTAGATGTTCTGGTATTTCTGAATGTAAATGAAAAGACGGCGGTCCATCTTTACTGGCAGCTGATCGGAGATAACAAGACATTTTTCATGATCGTCGGTTATCTGATCCTTTTTGCGCTGTTTTTTTATGTGGCACTTTCCCAGATGACAAAATATCTGGATCAGATCGATCATGGAATTGAAAATATCATCTCGGAATCCACGGATCCGATCCATCTGATCACGGAATTAAAGCCGATCGAGATCCGGTTGAATGAGATCAAGGCAACGTTAAAGCGGCAGGAACTGGAAGCGGCAGAAGGTGAAAAGAAGAAAAATGACCTGGTGCTTTTTCTGGCGCATGACCTGAAGACACCGCTGACCTCGATCGTGGCATATCTTACGATGCTGGAAGATCATCCGGACATGCCGGAAGAAGAACGGAAGGCATATACACACATTGCGCTTGAAAAATCCATCCGGCTGGGCGAACTGATCAATGAATTCTTTGACATCACCAGATACAATCTTCAGAACATTGAACTGGAACCAGTAGAGATTGATCTTACGATGATGCTGGAGCAGCTTGCAGATGAGCTGTACGGAGTCCTGCAGGAGAAGAAACTGACCTGCGAAGTGGACGTGGAAGAGGATCTGATGATCTACGGAGATCCGGACAAGCTTGCGAGAGTATTCGATAATATCTTAAGAAATGCAATTGCTTACTGCTATGCAGATACGGAGATCCGGATCGAAGCAAAGATGAAAGATGGAGACATTGAGATTACATTTACCAATGCAGGGGATAAGATTCCGGGCGATATGCTTCAGACGATATTCGAGAAATTCTACCGTGTGGATGGTTCCAGATCGACGGGAACCGGCGGGGCAGGTCTGGGACTTGCGATTGCCAAACAGATCGTAGAGCTGCACGGGGGAAGAATTCTGGCAAAAAGCGATGACAACTGGACGCAGTTTGTCGTGACACTGCCATCGAAAGAAAAGACAGAACAGAAGGAAGGAAGCAAGGATGAAGTTCATACACATCGCAGACTTGCATTTAGGGGCAAAACCGGACGCGGGAAACGCGTACAGTCAAAATAGAGAACAGGAACTCTGGGACAGTTTTCGTGATATCATAGAGATCTGTAACCAGAAGAAGACAGATCTTTTGCTGATCGCCGGTGATCTGTTTCACAGACAGCCGCTGTTAAGAGAATTAAAAGAGATGAATTCCATACTGGAAATGCTAGAACATACCGAGGTGGTCATGATTGCCGGCAACCATGATCATATCAAGAAAAACTCTTATTACAGGACATTTACCTGGGCACCGCATGTGCACATGATCTGTTCACAGGAGATGGACTGTGTGGAGCTTGAACGGATCCAGACGGCTGTCTATGGATGCAGCTATCATTCCAGGGAAATCCCTGAGCCGGTCTATGATCATGCAGTCCCGGAAGAAAGGCAGAAATACGAGATTCTGCTTGCACATGGCGGAGATGAGAAACATATTCCAATCAAGAGCAGTCAGATCATGACACTTGGCTATGATTATGTGGCATTCGGTCATATTCACAAACCACAGGTACTGGTGGACAACCGGATGGCATATGCAGGTTCACTGGAACCGACAGATGTGGGAGATACCGGCGCACATGGTTATATCGAAGGAAGAATTACCGGAAAAGGCTGTCAGATCCGGTTTGTACCGCATGCGTTACGTGAATACAGACACTGTGAGGTAAAAGTGGATAAGTCTGTGACCGGTCATGCGCTGAGGCAGAAAATCGCAGACCTGATCGAAGAGCAGGGAAAGCAGCACATGTACAAGATCACACTGACCGGATATCGTGATCCAGATATCTGGTATGAACTGGATCACATGGATCCATATGGCAATGTAGTGGAGATTACGGACCACACAAAGCCAGCATATGATTTTGAAAAATTAAAAAATGAAAATAAAGGAAATATTCTTGGGCAATACATCGAAAGTCTGGAAGGGTATCCTGCAGACAGTCTGGAGTATCAGGCACTCTGTGAGGGAGTCCGGGCGTTGATGGAGACAAGAAGAGGCTAGAACCGAAAGATGCAGATTAATGAATTATTGTTAAAAAACTTTGGAAAATTTCATGACCGGCAGATGGAACTGGAAGAGGGGATCAACCTGATCCATGGGGAAAATGAATCGGGAAAATCTACGATCCATACGTTTATCAAAGGAATGCTCTTCGGAATAGAACGTGGAAGAGGAAGGGCGGCCCAGAATGATACGTTCAGTACCTATGAACCATGGGAGAATCCCAATTATTATTCCGGAGTGCTGAAATTTACAAGCGGAGGGAAACATTTCCGCATTGAAAGAAATTTTGATAAATATTCCAAAAAGGCAGAGCTTGTCTGTATAGAAGATGGAGAGGTTCTTTCTGTAGAAGATGGAGATCTGCAGATGCTGCTTGGAGAGATGGACGCAGACCGCTATGATAATACGGTTTCCATGAGCCAGAGAAATGCGCAGATGGGCGAAAGCATGGCGGCGGAATTAAAGAATTATGCAACGAATTATTATACTTCAGGAAATGGTGAGATTGATCTGAACGGAGCTTTGGAACAGCTGAAAGCAAGAAAGAAGATTCTGGAGAACGAGATCCGCATGGAGATGTCCAGAAAGCAGCAGAAGCGTGAAAAACTGGAGCAGGAAGTCTCGTTTGTCTGGCGTGATGTTCACCATCTGGAGGAGGAACTGGACCGCATAGAGGAAGAACTGGAGTACCGGATCGAAAAAGAAGAAGAAAGGCGGAAAGAACGACAGAAGGACGAAGAGCACGGAAAAGGTGTGATGGATGAGATCCGTCCGGAAAAATGGAGGATCCATCCGATGGAAATTCTGATATTCGCTCTGGTTATCATCGTTGCGGTGGTACTGTTCTCGAAACCGTGGAATTATCTGGTGGCGATCGTACTGTTCCTTGCATTCGGTCTGTATGTATGGAACCGGATGAAAGTCGGAAAGAAACAGGTAAAGACTGAGCCGGAGATTATTCTGGAAGAGATCACGCAGGAAGAAGAAAAAGTTCCAATCGAGAAATTGCGGTGGGAAAAGGCGCACATCACGGCAGAACTGAAGGAAAAAAGAATCCAATATGACAATCTTGGAGAACAGCTTGCGGAACTGGATGAGATCAATGAACGATCCAGAGAATATGAGATGAAACGCCAGGCAGTTCAGATGGCAGCGGATCATCTGGAGCAGCTGTCCGGGGAAATGCGCGGATATCTAAAAAGAGACCTGAATGAGAAGGCGTCTGCGATCATCCGAGATATCACCGATGGAAAATATACGAAGCTTGTTACAGATGAAAAACTTCATGTATCACTTGTGACCGATGATAAACTGGTAGAGATCGAGCAGGTAAGCCGTGGAACGGTAGAACAGATCTATCTGGCACTGCGTATGGCGGTGGGAGAACTGTTATGTGAAGAAGAGATGCCGGTAATTCTGGACGATGCGTTCGCATATTATGATGAAGAGAGAATGCTGCAGACACTTAAATGGCTGAAAGCACATAAGAAACAAGTAATTGTGTTCACCTGCCAGAAAAGAGAAGAACAGGTGATGAAGGAAGCAGGAATTGCTTATCATAAGATAGAATTGTAGGATGCTAATTAATTTATAGAGTGAATAATGAATAAATAGTATACAAAGATATAAAAAATGCTGCCGGGAATTCCCCGACAGCTTTTTTATGACAAAAGTATGGAAAGATGCTTCACATACTTTTGGTTTATAGTTGTGATAATCTTAGATCTCTTCACCGTTTTTATACTTTGTTACAACATTCTGGATTCGTTCGATCGGATTCAGGATGCTGCTGATAGAACCATCATGGTTCAGTGTATCAATGACAAGTGCGATGTATTTGCTCATGTCGCAGTTGATGTAGTATGGACGTTCCAGAAGTTCCGGTGTCTGATAGATCAGGTTAGTAGTCAGAACAGCATCCAGGATACCTTCTTCATATGCCTGGTCGAACTTCTCGAGTCCGTTTGTGAACAGACCAAATGTAGCAGCACAGAAGATACGTTTTGCTTTGCGCTGTTTTAACTGGCGGGCAACATCTAACATACTGTCACCGGAAGAAATCATATCATCCAGAATAATTACATCTTTTCCTTCTACAGAAGAGCCAAGGAACTCATGAGCAACGATCGGATTACGTCCGTCTACCACACGTGAGAAGTCACGGCGTTTGTAGAACATACCCATATCAAGGTTCAGCACATTGGCGAGATAGATTGCACGTCCGGTTGCACCTTCGTCCGGGCTGATCGCCATCATGTGATCACTGTCGATCTGAAGGTCTTTGAATGTACGGAGAAGGCCTTTGATGAACTGGTATGTCGGACGGATTGTTTCAAATCCACTTAACGGGATCGCATTCTGTACACGAGGGTCGTGTGCATCAAATGTGATGATATTGTCAACACCCATGCGGACAAGCTCCTGAAGAGCAAGTGCACAGTCCAGAGATTCACGGCTGCTTCTCTTGTGCTGACGGCTTTCATATAAGAATGGCATAATGACGTTGATACGACGCCCTTTTCCTCCTACTGCTGCAATAATACGTTTCAAGTTCTGATAATGATCGTCAGGGGACATATGATTAATATTTCCTGTCAGTGAATATGTCAGGCTGTAGTTGCATACATCGACCATAAGATAAAGGTCTTTACCACGAACAGATTCGTTGATGATACCTTTGGCTTCACCAGAACCAAAACGTGGAACTTTTGCATCGATTAAGTATGTGTCTTTCTCATATCCTGTAAAAGCAACATCGTTCTTATGAACGTGTCCATCTTCTTTTCTCCATTTTACGAGATAGTCATTAACCTTTGCTCCCATCTCTGTACAACCGTCAAGAGCGATCAGTCCAAGTGCTCCTACCGGTATATTCTCAAGATTACGATCGTTACGGCGTAACATCATTAGTACCTCCCAGGTTTAATAATTTTTTTTGGATACGGATATCGTCACCGGTAATACGCAGAATTGTATAATTACTGCTGATACGTGAAAACGTCCGTTCCGAGTAAATAGTTTTTATATCATCCAATGCAAGGTTGGTAGATATTATGGTTGATTTCTGCCTTAATATACGTTCATTCAAACAAATGAACAGCTGGGACACAGTGAATGAATTCGGCAGTTCTGTTCCCAGATCATCAATGATCAGCAAGTCACAGTCATAGATATGTTCAAATACATCAGAATCCTTGTTCTGCCGCTTCCCAAATGTGTTCTCTGCAAGGATATCAAAAAGTCCGGCCGCTGTAAAGTAGATAACGGAATAAGCAGAGTCCATTAATTCTTTTGCAACGCAGTGGGAAAGAAAAGTCTTTCCGACACCGGTGTCTCCATACAGTAGTATGTTATGAAATTCTTCAGAAAATGTATCTACGAAGTTGTGACAGACATTTAATGCGGTTTCCATGGATTCCAGAGAAGACCGTCCGGTAAGAGGATCGATATGATTTCTGGAATAATAGGTCAGAGAACAGGTTGAGAAGTTCTCTTTGTCAAGGATATCTTTGAGATTGGATTGTGTATATAAATAGTCTACAATTGCTTTTTTGAAACAGTGACATTTGTGTGTGCCAATGTAACCAGTATCCTTACAGTCCGGACACTGATAATGCATTTCGAGATAATTGGCAGGCAGACCATGTGCTTTTAATAAAGTAGGCTTTCTGGCAGAGAGTTCTTCAATCTCTGACTTTAATGAAGACAGAGCGGTCTGGTCTCCGTCCAGAAGCAGTCTTGCCTTTTTAACACTTAAAGAGGAGATGGAATGATCCATTTCCTCTAATTCGGGAATGAGAGCGTATGCCTTCTCATAGCGTTTTCTGAGCTGAAACTCATTATCCAGTTGTCTTTGTTCATAAGTACGCATTAAGTGATCGTACTGAGAATTGGAAAGTGCCATGTGATGGAAACTCCTCTGCATTCGCATAATAAAATCTGATATGTATACTTTATTGCTGAACCAAACGGCGTTCCAGATCATTCATATCATAGGAACGACCATCGAAATTATTGAACTTATTGTTCTGGTTGATTACAGGCTTCTGAGCCTGCTGTTGTCTCTTGCGTTCTTTTGCCAGTTCTTTTGCGCGTTCTTTCTCTTTGCGGTAATCAGCATCGACCGCATCGATATCTTTTAACTGACGGACATTCTTGTCCTTCCAGCGCTTCAGAATGGAATCGGTGTAATCAAAGCTTGGCTGATGAATGGCATTCATCGTACGGTCACATGCTTCAAGGATGACTTCCAGAGCAAATCCATACTCTTCTGACCACTTGCGGATATAGGCAATCTCAGAAGCGGCAGGACCACGGCCTTTGATACCGTATGCATTCAGGACACAATAACAGTTCTTATTATAAAGAAATGAGCTTGTCTTTGCAAGATTCACAGTTGTTATGTTTTCTTCATGCCATGATAAGGCCACCTTATTAATATAGTGCATACTCTTGTGACCATTTTCGACACAATATTCGATCAGATACTCAATAAGTTCTGCCGACATATTCAGTGTATCATAAAAATATGTAATCTGGTCAATATCTGTAGTGGAAAGTGTCTTGCCGAGATACTGCTCTGCAACAAACAGTAATTCTTTGAATTCTGCACGTTCTTTGCGGCTGCGGTACTGCTGGATGTTCGTTGTGGACGCCGGAGTAGTAGCAGCAGGGGCTTCTGGATCCGCAGAGTAATTAGTCTGATTCATCATAGCCGGAGCAGAATAGTCAGAGACAGAATCCGCCGGTATAGAAGAAGTTATATACCCAGACTGCACATCATGTAATTCAGAAGATGCTGACGGTGAAGGAATTGTGCTCTTTGGTGAGGGATCATCCGGAGTATCATCCAGATAATCGAGCAGGCCTTCGCTCTTCCAGTATCTTAATGCACGAAGTACGTCTTTCTCTGTACATTCGAGCAGATCAGCCAGTTCGGAAACAGAAAGACATCCGGAAGGCTGGTTCATATGACGGAGAAGAAGGAGATATACTTTGACATACTCTCCATTCGCTCTGACCATGTAACGGTCAATAAATTCATTATCCAGTACAGTTGCATTTGTCTGTACATATTTTGTGAGTTTTAATTCCTTCATAATAATTCCCCGTCCTCCCCAGACCTTTTGTATCTTTCGTTTTATCGTAGACACATTATAGCACCGGGAAGCCGGGGAAAAAAGAAATTTTTGAGCCAAAATCCGACTTTTTTGTGGATAAAATTGTGTGGATAATGTGGATAACTAGCGCTTAAGCAGGTTTTCCCCAATGTTTACAACGTTTCCGGCTCCCATAGTTATCAACACGTCCCCTTTCTGGCACTTGTCCAGACAGAAGGTTTCGATCTCTTCGAAGCTTGGGAAATAGTAAGCGTCGCTTCCTTTTTTCTTAAGTTCTTCTGCGATCATCTCAGAAGACATACCCAGAGTATCTGTCTCGCGGGCAGCATAGATGTCGGCAAGGATCACATGGTCGGCATGTGTCAGGGCATCTACGAACTCAGGGAATAAAGCTTTGGTACGTGTATAAGTATGCGGCTGGAAAATGCACCATACTTCTTTGTGCGGATATTCCTTTGCTGCTGTTAAAGTTGCATTGATCTCTGTCGGATGATGCGCATAATCATCAATGATCGTAAATCCATTAACTTCACCTTTGTATTCAAAACGGCGGTCTGTACCGTGGAAGGATTTCAGACCTTCTTTGATCTTACTGAAAGGAACTCCGAGAAGATCAGCAACTGCGATTGCAGATAATGCATTGGATACATTATGGTCTCCATTGACTGATAAGGAGATGCGGTCGATGAACTCGCCGGATTTTACCAGATCAAAGGAAGCCTCACCCTTCTTGTCATGAAGGATATTTGTTGCACTGTAATCAAGAGAACTGTCGTTACCATAGCGGATCACGCGGCAGTCAAGGTCAGCGGTGATCTCTTCCAGATCAGGAATGTTGTCATTGATGACCAGGGTTCCGTCTTTTGGAAGTAACTTCGCAAAGCGGTGGAAGGAATTGCGGATATCAGCCAGATCTTTGAAGAAATCCAGATGATCTTCGTCAATATTCAGGATCACACCGATCTTCGGGAAGAAGTGCAGGAAACTGTTCGTGTATTCACATGCTTCGGTAACAAAGTATTCAGAGTTACCGACACGGATATTTCCACCGATGGCTTTCAGGATTCCGCCTACGGAGATCGTAGGATCTAATTCTCCGGCAAGGAGAATGTGTGAAAGCATCGAAGTTGTGGTTGTCTTTCCGTGAGTACCGGAGATCGCGATCGGCACATCATAGTTCGTCATTAACTGTCCGAGTAATTCCGCACGGGTCAGCATAGGAAGATCCTGTTTTACTGCCTCGGCATATTCTTCGTTATCCGGATGGATCGCTGCTGTGTATACCACTACATCAATGCCCGGAATAATATTAGAAGCTTTCTGTCCATAGAATACCTTTGCGCCCATCTGTGCAAGGTGATCTGTAAGGGCAGATTCTTTATTATCAGATCCGGAAATCGTGAAACCTTCTTTTAAAAGGATCTCGGCAAGACCACTCATGCTGATGCCGCCGATTCCGATAAAGTGTACGTGTACAGGTTTTTCAAAATTAATTTTATACATAATATACCATCCTTTATATTCATTTGGTAAAAATATCATCATAAAAACTACATGTTCTTCATATTATTATAAACATATATCAAAAAAAATCCAAGTCGTAAGTTTTTGTAATAATTTAACAAAAAGATTACGGAAATCATGTAAAAATTGTAAAATTTGTTAGCAACATAAGAGGAAGTATGATATAATAGAAAAAGCAAGACTACTGAGAAGGGGTGATGACATGAGAAAGAAGGAAATGATAGCAATGTTGCTGGCAGGAGGACAAGGCAGCAGACTTGGAGTTCTCACAGCAAAAGTTGCAAAGCCGGCCGTTGCATTTGGAGGTAAATACCGCATTATTGACTTTCCACTCAGCAACTGCATTAATTCAGGAATCGATACGGTAGGTGTATTGACTCAATATCAGCCTTTAAGACTGAATGCACATATAGGAATCGGTATTCCATGGGATCTTGACAGAAATTACGGAGGAGTAACGGTTCTTCCACCATATGAAAGAAGCGGAAGCAGTGAATGGTATTCCGGAACTGCGAATGCGATCTACCAGAATCTGGATTATATGGAACAGTTTGATCCGGATTATGTACTGATCTTATCGGGAGATCACATTTATAAGATGGATTATGAGGTAATGCTGGATTATCATAAGGCACATAATGCCGATGTAACGATTGCGGCAATGCCTGTACCGATGGAAGAGGCAAGCCGTTTTGGAATCGTTATCGCAGACGAGGATGGAAGAATTCAGGAGTTCCAGGAAAAGCCGGCAGAGCCGAAGAGTAATCTGGCATCCATGGGAATTTACATTTTCTCATGGAAAGCGTTGAAGGAAGCGCTTGAGACATTGAAGGACGAGCCGGGATGTGACTTTGGAAAACATATCATTCCATATTGTCACAATAAAGGCGAGAGATTATTTGCATATGAATATAACGGATATTGGAAAGATGTAGGAACATTGGGATCATATTGGGAGGCCAATATGGAACTGATCGATATCATTCCGGAATTTAATCTGTATGAAGAATTCTGGAAAATATATACCAACAGTGAGATCCTGCCGCCACAGTATATTTCCGCACAGTCTGTGATAGAAAGAAGTATTATCTGTAATGGAGCAGAAGTGTACGGAGAGGTACATAACAGTATTATAGGATCCGGTGTTATTATAGGAGAAGGTTCTGTTATCAAGGATTCTATTATTATGAAAGACGCCAGAATCGGAAAGAATTGCGTGGTGGATAAGGCGATCATTGCTGAAAATTGTATTGTCGGAGACAATGTTACATTTGGTATCGGAAGCGATGTGCCGAACAAATTAAAACCGGCGATCTACTCCTTTGGACTGGTTGCTGTGGGTGAAAAATCCGTGATACCGGATGGCGTACAGATTGGAAAGAATACTGCTGTCAGTGGCGTAACATCCAAAGAAGATTACCCGGATGGAGTACTGGAAAGTGGAGAAACATTGATAAAGGCAGGTGGACAGGCATGAGAGCAGTTGGAATTATTTTAGCAGGTGGTAACAGCAACAAGATGCGTGAACTGACACATAAGAGAGCAGTAGCGGCGATGCCGATCGCAGGAAGCTACAGAGCAATCGATTTTGCGCTCAGCAATATGTCAAATTCTCACATTCAGAAAGTAGCAGTTCTGACGCAGTATAATGCACGTTCACTGAATGAACATCTGAATTCCTCAAAATGGTGGGATTTCGGAAGAAAACAGGGGGGACTTTATGTATTTACCCCGACGATCACAGCAGAGAACGGATACTGGTATCGCGGAACGGCAGATGCCATATACCAGAATCTGGATTTCTTAAAACGTTGTCATGAACCTTATGTTATTATTACATCAGGTGATGCAGTATATAAGATGGATTATAACAAAGTGCTGGAATATCATATTGCAAAGAAAGCAGATATTACAGTTGTTTGTAAAGAACTTGGTCCGAACGAAGATGCGAGCCGTTTCGGAACGATTAAAATGAATGATTCTATGCGCATTGAAGAATTCGAAGAGAAGCCGATGGTGGCACAGTCACAGATTGTATCAACAGGTATCTATGTAATCAGAAGACGCCAGCTGATCGATCTGATCGAACATTGTGCAGAAGATGACAGACATGATTTTGTGACCGATATTCTCATCAGGTATAAGAATCTGAAGAAAATCTACGGTTATAAAATAAAAGATTACTGGAGCAACATTTCAACAGTGGATGCGTATTATCAGACAAATATGGATTTTCTGAAGCCAGAAGTACGGGAATATTTCTTCCGGACACAGCCGAGCATCTATTCCAAGGTCAGTGACCTGCCGCCGGCAAAGTATAATCCGGGATCTATGGTTAAGAACAGTCTTGTGGCAAGCGGAAGCATTATTAATGGAACAGTCGAGAATTCGATTCTTTTCAAGAAGACATTCGTGGGGAACAACTGTGTCATTAAGAATTCCATTATTTTGAATGATGTCTATCTCGGAGATAATGTATATATTGAGAATTGCATTGTGGAAAGCAGAGATACGATTCGGGCAAATACACGTTATGTTGGTGAAAATGGTGTGAGAGTAGTCGTAGAAAAAAATGAGAGGTATGCACTTTAAGAAGAAAATGGTGCAAAGGCTAGAAGAAAGGGGCTAGAAAAATGCAGATTACAGATGTACGCGTGCGTAAAGTAGCAAAGGAGGGCAAGCTGAAAGCTGTCGTTTCTATTACCATGGATGAGGAATTTGTGGTACATGATATTAAGGTGATTGAAGGAGAAAAGGGACTTTTTATTGCAATGCCTAGCAAGAAAGCATTGGATGGAGAGTATAGAGATATTGCACATCCGATCAACTCCGGAACAAGAGAGCGCATTCAGAATATTATCCTTGAGAAATATGAAGAAGCACTGACAGAGGATGTAGCAGAAGCATAGATAGCATATGTATCGGCGAAAAAGAGGAGCAGGAATTTCTTGCTCCTTTTTCAATAGTCATTATTCTGGATCGTCTTCCAGTTGAAAATGCATCGCTTTGTGTGTGACCGGATGCTTGAAATCTAGCTTATAAGCACACAGCCGGATCGTCTGCCAGCCTGTGGTGCCAGAAAGTTCCTGGTTATATTTGGTATCGCCGACAATCGGACATCCGACAGATGCAAGCTGTACACGGATCTGGTGATGGCGGCCGGTATCCAGATGGATTTCCAACTCAGTTCCGTGGAAAGCAGCAGGTGCGGTAAACAGCCAGTCCGTAGCAGGAACCGTATCATAATGCAGCCGTGCAATTTTTGCACCGGTTTCCTTCGCAGAACAGATCCGGGAAGTGTTCGTTCTGGCATCTTTGACCATATAATTCTCAAGTGTTCCTTCTTTTGTTGAAGGTGTATTGGCAACAAGTGTCCGGTAATATTTCCCGAATCCCTGATTCTGTAATTGTTTATTCAGATCTTTTGCAGCAACCGGTGTCTTGGCAAAGACCAGGATTCCGGCGACAGGCTGATCTAATCTGTGGATGACAGCAAGGTAAGGCTCGGATGAGCCGGGGTTCCTGGAACCACTGGATCTCGCCAGATGGTTCTTGATCAGGCTGACCATGTCCGGGTAACGGATACTTTTGCTCTGGGTTGCGATGCCGTGTGGTTTGACACAGACCAGGATGTGTGGGTCTTCGTATAATATATTTAAAGTAGTCATATACGTCTCCTTTGTTAAAACAAATGTTATACTTATTAAATCATGGTGGGAAAAAAACTGCAAGAAGTTGTGGAGAAAAGAGGTTATTAACAGTTACCTGTCGGAAGCTGAGATAGAAGTGATATCTTGACAAAACATACCTCATGGATTAAAATAATTGACAATTCAACATTTTTTATGGCGATGAAGGGAATTAGTACATGAGAATCCAGCTACAGAGAGGATATCATATGGTGTGAGATATCTGCTGTTCATCACATGGAACCGGTCCTGGAGCCACTGCATGAAAGTGCAGCGTGTCAGCCGGCGTTAACGGCCAATGAAGAGAGCTGCGAAAGGGTCGCAGTTAACTAGGGTGGTACCGCCGAGCTTTTCGGTCCCTTTTTCGGGGAGTCGAAAGGCCCGGCGTTTTTTGTGCCAGGTTGCGGAACTCCCGGCAAAAAAATAACGTGGAATAAGGATTCCACCAAAATTGAAAAGGAGAAGAGAAACATGGCAAAGGAAAAATTAGTCAAAAACATTACATCTCGTGACGAAGATTTCGCACAGTGGTACACAGACGTTGTACGTGAGGCAAATCTTTGTGATTATTCAAGCGTAAAAGGATGCATGAACTACTTACCGAATGGTTATGCGATCTGGGAACTGATCCAGTCAGATCTGGACAGACGTTTTAAAGAAACAGGAGTTGAGAATGTATACCTGCCAGTACTGATTCCGGAATCACTTCTGGAAAAAGAAGCTGATCACGTAGAAGGATTCGCACCGGAAGTTGCATGGGTAACACATGGTGGAATGGAAAGACTGCAGGAAAGATTATGCGTACGCCCTACATCAGAGACATTGTTCTGTGACCTCTGGGCAAAGACTGTAAAATCATACAGAGATCTTCCAAAGGTATGGAACCAGTGGAACTCTGTTCTTCGTTGGGAGAAGACAACAAGACCGTTCTTACGTTCAAGAGAATTCTTGTGGCAGGAAGGCCACACACTTCATGCAACATATGAAGAAGCTGAAGAAAGAACAATCCAGATGTGGGAAGTTTATAAGGATTGCTATAAAGAGACAATGGCTATCCCATTCGTAGCAGGAAGAAAGGCAGAACACGAGAAATTCGCCGGAGCAGAAGACACATACACAATCGAAGCACTGATGCATGACGGAAAAGCACTTCAGTCTGCAACAAGCCACTTCTTCGGAAGCGGATTCCCGGATGCATTCGGAATCAAATATGTAGATAAGAACAACGAACTGCACAGTGCATACGAGACATCATGGGGATGGTCAACAAGAAGTATCGGAGCCCTGATCATGGTTCACGGTGATGATGACGGACTGGTACTGCCGCCACACGTAGCACCGGTTGAATGTAGAATCATTCCAATCGCCCAGCACAAAGAAGGCGTACTTGACAGATCTTACGCACTGCTTGACGAGCTGAAAAAAGCAGGATACAGAGTGAAGATCGATGATTCTGATAAGAGTACAGGATGGAAATTCTCTGAGCAGGAGATCCTTGGTATCCCGACACGTATCGAGATCGGACCAAAGGATATCGAGAAGAACCAGGTTGTTGTGGTACGTCGTGACAACCGTGAGAAGATCGTTGTATCTCTCGATGAGATTGCAGTAAAACTTCGCGAAATCTTAGAGCAGGAACAGCAGGATATGTACAACAGAGCAGAAGAATTCCTGAACAGTCATATCGATACAGCTACAACAATGGATGAGATGGTTGAGAAGTTCAAAGCCAACCGTGGATTTGTAAAAGCATGCTGGTGTGGAGATCCGGAATGTGAAGGAGAAGTAAAATATAACACAGGCGGAGCTGCTACAAGATGTCTGATCGAAGATGAAGAGTTCATTTCCGATAAGTGTATCTGGTGTGGAAAACCTGCGAAACACATGGCTTACTGGGGTAAATCATACTAAGAATAAACGGATTATAAAAATGGACGGTGGATAAAAAAATCCACCGTCTATTTTCATCCACAGCCACCGGCAAAAATATGGTATGATATAGGATGTTGATAACGTGGATAGACGGAGGAGATATTTGTGGATAACTTTAATATAAAATTACCGGATGATGTACAGTTTATCATTCATACCTTACAGTCGCATAGATTTGAAGCATACGCAGTCGGAGGATGTGTCAGAGATTCCATTCTCGGAAGAGAACCGGGTGACTGGGATATTACAACATCGGCGATGCCGGAAGAGACAAAAGCATTATTCGACAAAACATTTGATACCGGAATTGAACATGGGACGATAACTGTACTTCTGAATCATGAGGGTTACGAAGTTACGACGTATAGGATCGATGGAAAATATGAGGACAGCAGACATCCGAAAGAAGTGACGTTTACAAGGAATCTGAAGGAAGACCTGCTCAGACGGGATTTTACGATCAATGCCATGGCATACAATGATAAGGATGGAATCGTAGATATCTTTGGAGGAATGCAGGATCTGGAAAAGCATATGATCCGTTGCGTGGGAAATGCAAAGGAACGGTTCTCGGAAGATGCACTCCGGATTTTAAGAGGTGTCAGGTTCGCAGCGCAGCTGGGATTTGAGATCGATGAGGAGACAAAAGAAGGAATGAGGCTTCTTGCGCCGACACTGGAACACATCAGTGCGGAGAGGATACAGGTTGAATTAGTCAAGATGCTGACATCTGACCGGCCGGAGCTGATAAGAACTGCCTATGAACTTGGGATTACGAAGGTATTTTTGCCGGAATTTGACCGGATGATGGAGACAGAGCAGGAAACACCGCATCATATGTATACCGTCGGGGAACATACCATTCATGCAATGATGAATGTCCGCAATGATAAGATATTAAGATTAACAATGTTATTACACGATGCAGGAAAACCGAAATACAAGACCATGGATGAAGACGGCGTTGCGCATTTCAAAATGCATGCATTGGGAAGCGAACGCATTGCAAAAGAAGTACTCCGGAGATTAAAATTCGATAACGATACGATGCATAAAGTCACAAGACTTGTGCTGAATCATGATTACCGCATGCCGGCCGTGCCGAAGAATGTCAGAAGAGCAATGAATAAGATCGGCGAAGACATTTTCCCATATTATATGGAAGTCAGAAGGGCGGATGTTCTGGCGCAAAGTGAGTACCAGAGAGCAGAAAAGTTAAAAAATCTGGATGAAATAGAACAGACATATGCAGAGATCATAGAAAAAGGGCAGTGTGTTTCGTTAAAAGAATTAGCTGTGACAGGCAGAGATCTGATCCGGGCAGGAATGAAGCCGGGAAAAGAGATCGGTGAAAAGTTAAACGAATTATTGAACCTTGTGATCGAGAATCCGGAAATGAATACGAAAGAGACCCTGTTGAATTATATTTCCCCGGATAAAGAGCTATAACAGCAGTGAATATTTTTTATATTTCCTACATACATTTAAAAAGAATATCAAGTGTAAAGCGCGGGGAATATAAATGCAGGAATTTGAACAAAAAATACTGGAACAATATGATATAGAAGTAAACAGCACCCGTAAAGTCAGAGGTGCTGTTTTATGCGAAACGAACAAAGGGGTATTCCTTTTGAAGGAAGTTACAATGTCCGAAAAAAGAATCCCTGCGTTATGTGAACTTTATACCTGGCTTTATGAACAAGGAGAGCATCAGATCGATTATATGATAGCGAACCAGAATGGAGAATATATCTCTTCATTGGATAGTGGTGAGCGGTATATGCTGAAAAAATGGTATGCAGGACGTGAATGCGATATAAAAAAGACCAGGGAAATATTAGAAGCAGCCAGGAATCTGGCAAAATTACATACGGTTATGAGGCATGAGCTGGAGCATGGGATTGCAGAAGGGATTAAGACCGGTGAAAAATACAGACGGCATAACCGGGAGTTGAAAAAAGTACGGCAGTTTGTCAGAAAAACTGTCCCGAAAGGGGAGTTTGAATTTGCATTTTTGCAGCAGTTCGAACTGATGTATCAGTGGGCAGAAGCAGCGGTGTGTGAACTGGAACAGTCAGATTATGAACAATTGTATCAGGAAGAGATGAACCGTTCCGGTATGACGCATGGAGAGTATAATTACCATAATATCATCATGACAAGAGAAGGAATTGCAACAATGAATTTTGAAAAATTCCATCGGGATATCCAGGTAGAGGATCTGTATTATTTTCTCAGAAAAGTAATGGAGAAAAGCGGGTGGAAGCTCCGGCTCGGAGATGGCATGCTGAATGCATATTCTGCAATCCACCCACTTACCAGAAGTGAAACAGAATATCTGAAAATCCGTCTGATCTATCCGGAAAAGTTCTGGAAAATTGCAAATTCCTACTATTGCATGAATAAAGCGTGGATATCGGTAAAAAATACAGAGAAACTAAAGACTGCAATAAAGCAGGCAGAAGAGAAAAAAATGTTTTTAAAAGAGCTGTTTGGATTTGAGCTCTGAGGGCATCTAAAAATGCCGGAAAACCTTGAAAATACAGGGAAAACGGGGGATTTACCTTGACATTCCGTATGAAAACAGGTATAACAGTACATAAAGGCATGTCATATGACGGGGTATGGACAGTGACTTTGTATAAAAAGAATCGAAATTATGAATTCTAAATGTAAATAAGAGGAGGATATATCCATGAACAAAACAGAACTGATCGCAGCAATCGCTGACCAGGCAGAATTATCAAAGAAAGATTCCGAGAAAGCCTTAAAAGCATTCGTTGATGTTGTAACAGATGAATTAAAGAAAGAGCATAAAGTACAGGTTGTTGGATTTGGTACTTTCGAAGTAAGCATGAGAGCTGAGAGAGAAGGAAGAAATCCTCAGACAGGTGAGACTATGAAGATTGCAGCTTGCAAAGCACCAAAGTTCAAAGCTGGTAAAGCATTAAAAGATGCTATCAACGAGTAGTCTGAATTTGTAATATTTATCCGAAAGGATTTATACCGGAGAGTGTCCTGATACTCTTCGGTTTTTTTAACATTATGCGTTCGAAAGAACCGGCTGACAGTAAAGTATACAGGAGAACAGATAGATGAGATTAGATAAATTTTTAAAAGTATCCAGATTGATCAAACGCCGGACGGTTGCGAATGAAGCCTGCGATGCCGGCCGTGTACTGGTAAATGACAAACCGGCCAAGGCATCTGTAAAAGTAAAACCGGGAGATATCATAGAGATCCAGTTCGGAACAAGAACCGTCAAAGTAGAAGTTCTTGATATTAAAGATACAACAAAAAAAGAAGAGGCGGGAGACCTTTTCAAATATTTATAAACCTTATAAAAAGCCTGTGAAAAAGCAGCGGATCATCACAACCTTTCTTATATAACTATATGAAAAGTCATAATTTTTATTTTCTTTTCATATGATTAGTAAGAAAGGTTGTGATAGTTTTGGAGACGGTAGCAGCACAGAAAAATCATAAATTGATATTGAATAACCGGAAGGCAGGACTGGTGACAGGTGTTCTGGATGTGCTGTCTTTTAATCTGAATGAGATATTACTGGAGACAGAGCAGGGAATGCTGATGGTGAGAGGAACAGATCTGCACGTGAACCGTGTGAATCTTGAAAAGGGAGAGATCGATCTGTCGGGAAACATTGACAGCATCTCATATTCGGATATCCATTCAACGGCAAAGCAGGCAGGAAGTCTTTTTGAAAAGTTATTCCGGTGATCTGCAGGTGAACCGGAAATGCCATGAGGAATAAGGAAAATAAGGTGGAATGTAAGATGGGGATAGGAAAAGAGCTGTTCATATTTCTGCTGGCGGTCCTGGCCGGGGCAATCGTACGTCTTGCATACCGCTGTATCAGCTGCCTGCGGGAAGTGGTACATCATGCTCATTGGGTTATTGAACTGGAAGATCTGGTTTATTGGATCGGAACCGCAATTTTTTTGTTTGTGCAGATTTACTACACAAGCAGTGGTAGTGTGCGCTGGTACTTCATACTAGGTGTTGGAATCGGCGGGATCATTATGTCAGTTTTTCTTGTGGTTATTGGGAAAATGTGTCGGAAAATTGTACGGCGGCATAGCAGATTTTTTGCTGAAGCACTTGAAAAAGCCGGGAAAAAAAGATAGAATAAAAACAATTAACAGGTGAGTGAAACGGCAGGGCTGCCGGCAAGGGTGAGTAAATTAATATGAATGATGTAAAGCAGAGAAACCGCAGAAGACGGCAGCGCAAGCGTTCTCAGAATCATAAGAGGAGTGTGCTGGCGATCAGCGCAGTTGTTCTCATGTTGACAGTTATGGTGTCTGCAAATAGTATGACATTAAAGGCAAAGAACAGGGAGTATCAGGCGCAGGAGACGGAATTAAAAGAGCAGATCCAGGCAGAACAGGATCGGAAAAAAGAGATTAAAGAATTGGAAAAATACGTTGGAACGGATAAATATGTAGAAGATGTAGCAAAAGAAAAGCTGGGTCTGGTACATGACAACGAGATTGTTTTTAAATCGAAATAAGAATATAAAAGACGAATGATAAGCTTCAGGAAGAGATTCCTGAAGCTTTTTTCCGTCATGCATTCAAAAGAAAGGGGAACGACAAAGTTGGCACAGATAAAGGAACAGGAAATATTTGTAAATCCATATGTGGTACAGATGGACAAATTTGCCGATTCACTGCAGCATTTATCCAAAACATTTCTGAATATGGAGGCATACAAAGGAACCTTGTCAAGAGAAGAAATTGAAGAAATGTTTGAAAAGGTGACAGGGAACGTCTGTGCAGGTTGTGAACGGCGGGGAGAATGCCTGGGAGAAAAGCGTTCGGTGACTTATCAGATGATGTATGAGATCATGTGTGCGGCAGAAGAATATGGTGCAGAACTGAATATGGAATTAAAACGCAGGCTGAAGAGACAGTGCCTGTTTGCACCACGTTTCTTAAGAGAGAGTCTGGAAGAATTCGAGAATGCCAAGCAGATCCTGATGTGGAATCATAGACTGGTGCAGGCGAGAGAGGGATATGCAAGACAGCTTACGAGCTTTGCTAAAATGATACAGTATACAACCAGAGAACTGGATGCCGGAATCTTCCAGGATGACCATTTGGAGAAGCGTATAAAGGCAGCACTGAAAAAAGAAAATGTAAAGCTGTTGTCGGTTGTATTTTACATGACACAGCATGGCAAATACGAAGTCCATCTGACGGTAAAAGCCATGAAAGGACGGGTCGTCCTTGCAAAAGATGTTGCGTTTCTGGTGGGAAAATGTATGGGAAGAACGATGATCCCGAGACAGGGGGAAAGGCTTGTGGTCGGAGAAGAATACGGCACCATTGCCTGTATGGAGGGCGCAAAGTTCCAGACACTGCAGGGAGTTGCGAGGATCGGGAAAGGACTGGAAGAGATATCGGGGGATACGTTTCTGATGAAGGATCTTCCGGGTGGACGCAAAGGAGTTGCGCTTTCGGATGGTATGGGTTCCGGAGAAGAAGCGTTCCGGGACAGTACGATGGTAGTGGAGATGCTGGAAGAACTGCTGGAAGCCGGATTCCCGGTAGAGACAGCGGTGCAGATGATGAACACGGCGCTGGTGACCGGGCGGGAAGAAGTGAAGTTCTGTACATTGGATGTCTGCCTGTTCGATCTGTACCAGGGAAGCTGTGAATTTGTAAAGGCCGGAGCCTCGGCAACTTTTATTAAGAGGAAGAAAGAAGTTGAAAAAATCGAATCGACGACACTTCCAATCGGTGTTGTGCAGAATATAGAACTGGACAGGGAAGAGCGGAATCTGGAATCGGGAGAATATGTGATCATGGTGACAGATGGCGTGATGGATGCCCTGCCGGCAGGCGCACAGGAAGAAAAATTAGTGGAATTCATCCGGGAGACGGATATTGTCAATCCAACGGAATTTGCCCGCGGGATTCTAAGCCAGGTGTTGAAAAGTTCCGGTGGGATGCCGATGGATGATATGACGGTGATGGTGATTGGAATATGGGGCTTAAGTTGACTTTCTATAAGAAATTTTATATATTTAGTTTATAGATAGCTTATATATTTGCCATACCGGTGAGAGGAAGATCAAGGACCGGGCAGGAAGAGCTTATACAGACAGAATAAAGGAAAAGGAAGGCCGGAATGTATCAACGGGTAAAAGCATATGTGGAAAAATACCATATGTTACAGGAGAATGATCATGTAATCACAGGCGTATCTGGAGGCGCAGACTCCGTATGCCTTCTTTTCATGTTAAAAGAACTTAAAAAAGAGATACCATTGGAACTGACGGTGGTGCATATCCACCATGGGATCCGCGGTGACAGTGCGGATGCCGATGAGAGATATGTAAAGGCATTATGCAGACAACTTGGGGTTAGGTATCTGGCGTTTCATGAGAATGTCGAACAGTATGCAAAAGAACAGGGATTGACGGTGGAAGAGGCAGGCCGGAATGTCAGGCGGCAGATATTTGAAAAGGTGTGCAAAGAGAAAAACGGTACAAAGATCGCGCTGGCACATCACCAGAACGACAATGCGGAGACTCTTTTGTGGAATTTAAGCCGTGGATGCGGCCTGCGTGGACTTGGCGGTATCAGTCCGGCAGAAGGAGATACCGTCCGGTATATCCGTCCGCTTCTCTGTGTGCAGAGATGTGAGATTGAAGCATTTTTACAGGAAAAGGGAATTCGTTATTGTACGGATGAGACGAATCTGGAAGATCACTATACGAGGAACCGGATCCGGAATCATGTGATTCCCTATCTCGAACAGGAGGTCAATCCGCAGGCGGTCATGCATATGTCTGAGACGATGGAACAGATGCGTGCGGTGTGGGCGTTTATGGAACGGGAAGTGCAAAAATGCAGGGAGCGATATGTGGAAAAGCGGCCATGGGGGAGCGCGGAAACACATCTGTATGAAGAATGTGAATGTGTTCCGGAACTGCTGATCAAAGAGGAGGTATTCCGGGATACCGATAAGACGGTACGTTCGTTCCTGATCCATGCGCTGTTGTGTGAACTGGCAGGATGCAGAAAAGATATCGAGCAGGTGCATGTAAGACTGATCGAAGATCTGGCACAGCGTCAGACCGGAAGAAAGATCAGCCTTCCTTATAAAATGACAGCGGAAAAATGTTATGATGGAATCCTGCTTGGCAGACCGGATCTCAAAACAAGGGAAAAAGAGAGCACCGGCAATGAACCGGTAGTGCATATGCGGATGTTTGAACCAACGGCGGAAACAGGCGCATTTCCTAAAAAAACCTACACGAAATGGTTTGACTATGATATAATTAAAAGCACTGTAAAAATAAGACATAAAGAGCCCGGTGACTATATCACGATCGACAGAAATGGCGGAACGCAGAGTCTGAAGAAGTATTTTACCAATGCGAAGGTCCCGCGGGAAGAACGCAGTAAGATATGGCTGGCAGCAGATGGCAGCCACATTCTGTGGATTATCGGATACAGACAGAACCAGGCGTATCAGATTACAGATAAGACAAAAAGGATTCTGGAAATAGAATTTAACGGAGGAGAAGAAGATGGCAGAGACAGTTAAAGTATTAGTTCCTGAAGAGGATGTTGCAAAGCGGATCAAAGAACTTGGAGAACAGATCAGCAAAGATTATGCGGGAAAGCAGGTGCATCTGATCTGCGTGTTAAAGGGCGGAGTATTTTTTATGTGTGAACTGGCAAAGAGAATCACCGTTCCGGTATCTATGGATTTTATGAGTGTCAGCAGCTACGGTGACGGAACAAAGTCAAGCGGTGTTGTTAAGATCGCCAAAGACTTAGATGAGACACTGGAAGGAAAAGATGTGCTGATCGTGGAGGATATCATTGACTCCGGAAGAACATTATATTATCTGATGGACATCTTATCTAAGAGAAATCCAAAGAGCATGAAGCTCTGTACACTTCTGGACAAACCGGAAAGAAGAGTAAAAGATGTAAAAGTAGATTATGTCGGATTCAATATCCCGGACGAATTCGTTGTGGGATATGGCCTGGATTACGCTCAGAGATACAGAAATCTTCCATTCATCGGAGTGGTAGAGGGCGTAGAATAGGCGCGTCATAAGAAAGGAGCCTGAAAATTGAATAATAAGAAAGCGAGAGGACTGAACGGTGCCGTATTTCTGGTGTTTGTCGTATTTTTATTTGCAGCATTGTGGTTCACCAATCAGTTCGATCAACGAGAGAAAGAGATTTCCTGGAAGAAATTCCAACAGCTGGTTCAGAATGACAAGATCGAGTCTGTAGAAGTGAATCAGAACAAGAGCGTTCCGACGGGACGCGTGGAGATTACGCTGAAGGGAGATGACAATTCTGATAATGTCAGATATCTGTATGTCTCTGATGTGAATGAGATCCAGGATTACCTGAAGGATCAGAATGTGGATTATACCATGCCGGATATTCCGCAGGACAGCTGGGCAGCAACGACATTTCTCCCGGTTCTCCTTACACTGGTCGGAGTGTTCCTGATCTTTGGCCTGATGAACCGTCAGGGCGGCGGAGCTAATTCGAAAGCAATGAATTTCGGAAAAAGCCGCGCAAGACTGAGTACAGACCGTGATAAGAAAGTGACGTTTGCCCAGGTGGCAGGTCTGGAAGAAGAGAAAGAGGAACTGGAGGAGATCGTTGATTTCCTGAAATCTCCGAAGAAATATATCCAGGTGGGAGCAAGAATCCCGAAAGGCGTGCTGCTGGTAGGCCCTCCGGGAACCGGTAAGACACTGCTTGCGAAGGCAGTTGCCGGAGAAGCGGGAGTTCCGTTCTTTACGATCTCCGGTTCAGACTTTGTGGAAATGTTTGTCGGTGTCGGTGCTTCCCGTGTCAGAGACCTGTTCGAGGAGGCTAAGAAGAATGCACCATGTATCATCTTTATCGATGAGATCGATGCAGTTGCAAGACGCCGTGGAACCGGAATGGGCGGCGGACATGACGAGCGCGAACAGACACTGAACCAGTTACTGGTAGAGATGGACGGTTTCGGTGTCAATGAAGGTATCATTGTGATGGCGGCAACTAACCGTGTAGATATCCTTGACCCGGCGATTCTTCGTCCGGGACGATTCGACCGTAAGGTTATGGTCGGAAGACCGGATATCAAAGGACGCGAGGAGATCCTTAAGGTTCATGCGAAAGGCAAACCACTGAGTGAGGAGATCGATCTGCAGCAGATCGCGCAGACAACAGCCGGATTTACCGGAGCAGATCTGGAGAACCTTCTGAATGAAGCTGCGATCCTGGCGGCGAAGGATAACAGAGTATTCTTAAAACAGGAAGATATTAAGAAAGCATTTGTAAAAGTCGGAATCGGTGCGGAGAAGAAGAGCCGTATCATTTCTGAAAAAGAGAAGAGAATCACAGCATTCCACGAAGCAGGGCATGCGATCCTGTTCCATGTGCTTCCAGATGTGGGACCTGTATACAGTGTTTCAATCATTCCGACAGGAAGCGCAGGCGGATACACGATGCCGCTTCCGGAAAAAGATGAGATGTTTAATACAAAAGGAAAGATGCTTCAGGATATTACGGTATCACTCGGCGGACGTGTAGCCGAAGAAGAAGTATTTGATGATATCACAACCGGTGCATCACAGGATATCAAGCAGGCAACAGGTCTGGCGAAATCCATGGTTACGAAGTTCGGTATGTCAGAGGCAGTCGGACTCATTAACTATGATGATGACAACAATGAGGTGTTCATCGGACGTGATCTGGCGCACACAGCAAGAGGCTATGGAGAGGGCGTGGCTACTGTGATCGACCAGGAAGTAAAGAGAATTATTGATGAATGTTATGACAGGGCAAGACATATCATTAGAAAATATGACGATGTTCTGCATGCATGCGCAGACCTTCTGCTGGAAAAAGAAAAGATTTCCCGGGAAGAATTTGAAGCGCTGTTCCCGGAAGATGTATCGGAGGACTAGAAGGAAGAATGTTCCTTTCCGGAAACAAAAAATGAGAGAGGTGTTAGTTGTATGAATAAGGCGGCTTTATTTTGTGATGGAACAGAAGGGTATGTATATCCCCCTGAACCGAAGGAGAACGAACTGGTAACGTTCCGGTTTCGTACGGCGAAGGATGATGTGGACAGAGTAGGGCTTGTGACAACGGCTGGCACATATGTAATGGAAAAAGAACGCACACAGGGAGAATTTGATTATTATACATTCGAAGTACGTCTGAGGGAAGAGCCTTTCAGATATTGTTTCGAAGTGCAGTCTGGAACAGAAAAATATTATTATGGACGATGTGGAATCTCTCGCGAGATCCTGGAGTACTATAACTTTGTTGTAGTACCCGGATTTTCCACACCGGACTGGGCAAAGGGAGCGGTTATGTATCAGATATTTACAGACCGCTTTTATAACGGAGATAAGTCAAATGATGTAGAGACGAATGAGTATTACTACATTGGGGATTATTCCCAGAGAGTAACGAACTGGGACAAATATCCGGCGAACATGGGTGTAAGAGAATTCTACGGCGGGGACTTGCAGGGAGTCATGGATAAGCTTGATTATCTGCAGGAACTGGGTGTAGAAGTTGTATATTTTAATCCGTTATTTGTGTCACCGTCCAACCATAAATACGATATCCAGGATTATGATTACATTGATCCGCATTATGGAAAGATCGTAGATGACGGAGGCGAGGTGCTTCCGAATGGTGTGACGGACAACAGTCAGGCAACGAAGTATAAAAAACGCACGACAGGTCTTAAGAACCTGGAAGCAAGTAATGAGTTGTTCATTAAACTGGTGGAAGAATTACACCGGCGTGGAATGAAAGTCATTCTGGATGGCGTGTTCAACCACTGTGGTTCATTTAATAAATGGATGGACCGTGAGAGAATTTACGAAGGTGAAGAGGATTATGAACCGGGTGCTTATGTATCGGCGGACAGTCCGTACAGAAGTTACTTCCGTTTCTTCAAAGAAGGACCGGAGAACTGGCCGTATAATGGCAATTACGACGGCTGGTGGGGACATGATACCCTGCCGAAACTGAATTACGAAGATTCTGTAAAACTGGAAAATTATATCTTATATATCGGACGGAAATGGGTATCACCGCCATATAATGTAGACGGATGGCGCCTGGATGTGGCAGCAGATCTTGGACGCAGCAATGAATATAATCATGATTTCTGGAAGAAATTCCGAAGAGCCGTGAAGGATGCGAATCCAAACGCGCTGATCCTCGCCGAGCATTACGGAGATCCGAGTGACTGGCTTAGAGGTGATGAGTGGGATACGGTCATGAACTATGATGCGTTCATGGAGCCGATCACCTGGTTCCTGACCGGAATGGAAAAGCACAGCGATGAGGCGAGAGAAGAACTCCTTGGAAATATCGATAACTTTATCGGTTCGATGGCACACCATATGTCGAACATGCTGACGCCGTCACTTCAGGTGGCAATGAACGAGCTTTCCAACCATGATCATTCCAGATTCTTAACCAGAACGAACCACATGGTCGGCCGTGTGGAACATCTGGGACCGGAAGCTGCGAACGAGTATGTGAATAAAGCGGTTATGCGTGAAGCGGTTGTCATGCAGATGACATGGGTCGGAGCACCGACGGTATATTATGGCGATGAGGCCGGTGTCTGTGGATTCACAGATCCGGATAACAGAAGAACCTATCCGTGGGGACATGAAGATCATGAACTGATCGCATTCCATAAAGAAGCGATCCGGATCCACAAAGGACATCCGGCACTTAGAACCGGTTCCCTGAAGATCCTTGGCGGGGAGGAGAACATCCTGTCTTATGCGAGGTTCAAAGGCCATGACCGGATCATCGTTGTGATCAACAACCGCAGCGAACGTGCAGAAGTGAAAGTTCCTGTATGGGAAGCGGAGATTCCGGCAAAATGCCGTATGAAACGTCTGTTATATTCTTATAAAGACGGATATACGACAGAGTATGAAGAATATCTGGTAGAAGACGGAGAGGTGGTTGCGAATATGGGACCACATTCAGCGCTTGTACTCGGTATGAGAAATGAAGAGGAACATGACTGGCTGTATATTTTATAGAGTGGAAATAAAAAAGATTACCGGAAAAGGAACTGTCCTTTCCGATAATCTTTTTTTATACCTGAGTATGCAAAAAAATGGAGCTGCAGGCTGCAGGTTCTCCGTGTTATTTTGTGAGAACTTCTACTCCGTCTTCTTTGATAAGAACCATATATTCAATCTGGGCAGAGAGACCATCGTCATCTGTATAAACGGTCCATCCGTTGTCTTCATCTACATAGAATTCCGGAGAACCCTGATTGATCATCGGCTCGATCGTGAACATCATACCAGGAACCATCTCACTGCCCTTCGGAGTAACATAACTTACGAATGGTTCTTCGTGGAATTCCAGTCCGATTCCGTGACCGCCGATCTCCTCTACGACAGAATATCCGTTTTCCTGCGCGTGTGAATTGATTGCATAAGCAATGTCTCCAAGATGTCCCCAAGGTTTTGCTGCTTTAAGCCCAAGCTCTACGCATTCTTTTGTGACACGGACGATACGTTCGGCTTCCGGTGATACCTTACCGATTGTGAACATACGGGATGCATCAGAGAAATATCCATTTAAGATAGTAGATACATCTACATTGATGATATCGCCGTCGATCAGAATCTCATTTTCACTTGGGATACCGTGGCAGATAACGTTGTTGATAGAAGTACACACGCTCTTTGGGAATCCTTCGTAATTCAGAGGTGCCGGAATTCCGCCATGCTCTGTTGTAAAGTCATATACAAGTTTATCAATCTCCGCAGTGCTCATTCCGGCATGAATATGAGCGGCTACATGATCAAGAACTGCAGTATTCAGCTCTGCACTTTTTTTAATCATTTCAATCTGTTCCGGTGTTTTCAGTAATGAACGGTCAGGAACGATCTGACCTTTGGACGCAAGTGTCCACAATTTTATATCTAACTTATCCACAATACTACCTGCTTTCTACACAAATTTTCCACATGTATTATAGCACGTTTTGGGAAAAGAGACAGGGGAATTTTTGTCAATAGGGATTTGGAACGGAGGATTTTTAGGAATCCTCCGTCCCAAATTAAAAATCCCCTGTCCCTTATTGTGTCCACCATAAAAATAAGTTATAATTTTACTGGTATTGTATACAGAATGTGGATAAACTTATACACAGGCAATATAGAAAGGAGCAGACATATGTTAAGAATTGGAATGCTTACAAGCGGCGGCGACTGCCAGGCACTGAACGCAGCAATGAGAGGCGTCGTAAAGGGGCTTTTTTCAAAACGAGATGATGTAGAGATTTATGGATTTCAAGATGGATATAAAGGTTTGATTTATTCGAATTTTAAGATGCTTACGTCAAAAGACTTTTCGGGGATTCTGACACTTGGCGGAACAATCCTGGGAACATCCAGACAGCCGTTCAAGTTAATGAGAGTACCAGACAAGGACGGAATTGACAAAGTAGAGGCAATGAAACACACATACCACAAGCTGAATCTGGACTGTCTGGTAATCCTGGGTGGAAATGGAACACACAAATCAGCCAATATGCTGAGAGAAGAAGGACTTAATGTGGTAACACTTCCGAAGACGATAGATAATGATCTCTGGGGAACAGATATGACATTCGGATTCCAGAGTGCGGTAGACATTGCAACAGATACGATTGACAGGATCCATACAACAGCAACGTCTCACAGCCGTGTATTTATCGTGGAAGTAATGGGGCACAAAGTAGGATGGGTAACACTTCATGCAGGAATTGCCGGAGGTGCCGATATTATTCTGCTTCCGGAGATGCCATATGACATCAATTCAGTAGTTGAAGCAATTGAGAAGCGCGGCAAAGCAGGAAAGAGATTCACAATTATTGCTGTTGCGGAAGGTGCAATTTCAAAAGAAGATGCAGCACTTTCAAAGAAAGAATTAAAAGGGAAAAAAGCAAAGAAGAAATACCCTTCTGTTGCGTACGAACTTGCTGAGAAGATTCAGGAGAAGACCGATAAAGAAGTAAGAATCACTGTGCCTGGACATACACAGCGAGGCGGTTCTCCATGTGCATATGACCGTGTGCTTGCAACAAGACTGGGTGCAGAAGCTGCGAGAGCAATTCTGGAAGGTGATTTTGGATGTATGGTAGGAACAAAGAATCAGGAGATTATCCGTGTGCCATTGTCAGAAGTTGCCGGAAAATTAAAATATGTAGATCCAAAGGCATCGATCATTAAAGAAGCAAAAACCATCGGTATCAGCTTTGGTGATGAATAAGAAGCACAAGTTAAGCAGGATCTGCATTTAGACAAGGAGTGTAAAGAATGTCATATACGGCATTATACCGTAAATTCCGACCGGATGAATTCGAAGATGTAAAAGGGCAGGATGCGATCGTCCGGACGTTGAAGAACCAGATCAATGCAGACCGTATCGGACATGCATATCTGTTCTGCGGGACAAGAGGAACCGGTAAGACGACGGTTGCAAAAATATTTGCGAAAGCAGTCAACTGCGAACATCCGGTAGACGGAAGTCCGTGCGGGGAGTGTGCAATGTGCCGGTCGATTGCAGCGGGTACATCGATGAATGTGATCGAGATCGATGCGGCATCTAATAATGGTGTGGACAACATCCGTGAGATCCGAGAAGAGGTCACATACCGTCCGACGGAAGGAAAATATAAAGTATATATCATCGACGAGGTGCATATGCTGTCGATCGGTGCGTTCAATGCATTGTTAAAAACATTGGAAGAACCGCCGGAATATGTTATATTTATTCTTGCGACGACGGAGGCACATAAGATCCCGATTACGATCTTAAGCCGTTGTCAGCGATATGATTTTAAGAGAATTTCCATTGAGACGATCGCAGCAAGATTGCGGGAACTGATCGATAAAGAAGGATGGGATGTGGAAGATAAGGCGGTCCGCTATATTGCGAAGATGGCGGATGGTTCCATGCGAGATTCACTGAGTCTTCTGGATCAGTGTGCCGCATTCTATATGAATGAGACACTGACCTACGATCATGTACTGGAAGTGCTGGGAGCTGTGGATACGGAAGTGTTCAGCCGGCTGTTAAGACAGCTGCTTGCGATGGATGTGCATCAGGTGATCGAGACAGTCGATGAGCTGGTGATGCAGGGAAGAGAACTGTCCCAGCTTGCGGCGGATTTTACGTGGTATCTGCGGAATCTGCTTCTGGTGAAGAGTTCGGATAACATGGAAGACGTATTGGATGTGTCGTCTGAAAATCTTGCACTGTTAAAAGAAGAAGCACAGATGATCGACAGTGACACACTGATCCGTTACATCCGTATTTTCTCGGATCTGACGAATCAGTTGAAATACGCGACACAGAAGAGGGTACTGCTGGAAGTAACTCTGATCAAATTATGCCGTCCGGCGATGGATCAGAATAAGGATGCGTTACTGGACCGTATCCGTGCGATTGAAAAACAGCTGGAGGACGGAGCGTGGGAAGCACCGGTCAGAGAACGCATCGTATATGAGTCTGATGTAAAAGAAGCCGGGGCACCGAAGCCTAAGCCGGAGCTTCCGCAGGCATTGAACGAGGATGTGAAAGCGGTAGCAAAAGATTTCCGGATGATCATCAATGAGGCTTCCCCGATGCTCAGAACGTATCTGAAAAAAGCAAGATTAAGTGCCGGAGAAGGCAACCGGCTGCTGATCGTTCTGCCGGATGAACTGAGCGCCAGCGCAGTTGCGACACCGGATCATAAAGAAGAGATCCAGTCGCTGATCGAACAGAAGATTGGCAAAAAAGTAGAGATAGACGTCCGCCAGATGGAAGCGGGGCGCAGATTCGAGGATCATTTTGTGGATCTGGAGAATCTGATCAATATGGAAATTACTGTAGAAGACGAATAGGAGGATATGAATCATGGCAAAAAGAGGTGGATTCCCAGGCGGCGGAATGCCGGGAAATATGGCAAATCTGATGAAACAGGCACAGAAGATGCAGCGTCAGATGGAAGAACAGGCAAAGGAAATGGAGACAAAAGAATTCAGCGCGACTGCAGGCGGCGGTGCTGTTGAAGTAACGGTTTCCGGAAGCAAGAAGATCTTAAAAGTAAAACTGGATGAAGAAGTCGTAGATCCGGATGATGTAGAGATGCTGGAAGATCTGGTTGTGGCAGCAGTCAATGAAGCACTGGAGAAAGTAGATGCAGAGACGACATCTGCAATGTCTAAGTTCACCGGCGGCATGGGCGGCGGAATGCCGGGATTATTCTAGGAGAAATTCCAGGAGAAGATTCCGGGAGAATTATTCTTACAGGGAGTTAAAAAACTATGGATTATTACAGTAATCAGATGAGCAAACTGATCGAAGAACTGTCATGTCTTCCGGGAATCGGAGCAAAATCTGCGGCAAGACTTGCATTTCATCTGATCCATATGCCGGTTGATGATGTAAAGAGACTGGCTTCTACAATGGTGGAAGCCAGAGAGAACATAAAATATTGCAAAGAATGTTATACACTGACGGATCAGGAACTGTGTCCGATCTGCAGCAACAGTAAGCGTGATCACCAGACGATCATGGTAGTGGAGAATACAAGAGATCTCGCGGCGTATGAAAAGACAGGAAAATATAATGGTGTATATCATGTGCTTCACGGTGCAATCTCTCCGATGCTTGGGATCGGTCCGGAAGATATCAAACTGAAGGAACTGATCGAGCGTCTGCAGGGAGATGTAAAAGAAGTGATCATTGCAACAAACTCGAGTCTGGAAGGCGAGACGACAGCGATGTATATCAGCAAACTGATCAAACCGACGGGAATTAAGGTAAGCAGGATTGCCAGCGGCGTTCCGGTCGGAGGAGATCTGGAGTATATCGATGAAGTGACACTTCTCCGGGCACTTGAAGGAAGGACAGAGCTGTAGCCCTGTCCCTTTTTTTACTTGCCATGCATTTAAGGAAAACTGTCGGTTGCCAAAGCATCTGTAATAGACTGAAGGCGGCAGATTTTTTGTATTTGTGGCAGTCTGTATTGGAGGTGAGAGAATGAAGAAAAAGGTTACATCAACGGATATCGCTCATGCTGCCGGGGTATCACAATCCACAGTTTCCATGATCTTAAATAAAAAATACGATGTGTCATTTGCCAAAGAGACTGTAGAAAAAGTAGAAAACGCGGCAAAAGAGCTGGGATATGTCCCGCCGAAGCGGAAAACCAGGAAAGGAACAAAACGGGAGAAGCTTCTGGTTGTGTTCTGTCCAAACCTGACAAATCCATATTATGTCATGCTGCTGCAGGGGATTGAGGCACATGCGAAAGAAAAAGGCTTTGGACTTTTTGTATGCAATACACAGAGAGACCTTAGGATGGAAGAACGCTATCTGAAAATGATGTGGCAGTTAAGACCGCTTGGAATTATCTATACCTGTAATCCTAGCCACTGTTTCATGGATCTCGTGGGAGAGATTGCGGAACAGATACCGGTTGTGATCGTAAACAACCAGAATGAGAAGATGAACGTAGATGCGGTAGAACTTGATAATTCCAAACTTGGAAGAGTCATGGCGAAACATCTGCTGGAACTTGGCCACAGAAAAGTTGCATACATTGCGCCGCCACTGACAGCGAGACAGAAGCAGCGTTCAAAGCGGGTAGAAGGCTTTTTGAAAGAATATGAAAAAGTCGGTCTGCGTGACCAGGTGATCATCAAGGCGGCAAAAGAAGAGATCGATCTTGACGTAGCACACATAGATTCGGAGTATAAGATCGGATATGAACTGACAAAGGAATTACTGAAAGAGACGACAGATGTGACAGCAATTGTCGGATTGAATGACATGATCGCGTTCGGGATCATGGATGCACTTCATGAGTCGAAGATAAAAGTGCCGGCCGATGTGTCTGTGATGGGATGTGATAATACATTGTTTGCAAGGATGCATAATATGAATCTGACAACGATCGAGCATTTTGTGACTTTTAAAGGAAGGGATGCATGTGATATTATAATGAAGAAGATAGCATCGCATCATTCAACGAATGCAGGAACAGTTCCGATCAGTACCTATCACGTGGAATATGAGCCACAGCTGATCGTTCGTGGAACAACAACATATGCGAAAAATGCGCGAAAAAAGAAAAATTAATTCTTTTGCGAAAATTATTATTAATAATTATTCGTTTTTACAAAACGAAAATTCATGTTAAATTTAAATGAACCTTTAAAATGCGTGAAAATCGTTAATGAAACGAAAAAATCAAAAAAATATCGTTAACATTTCCACAAAAAACTTTGGGGAAGCGAATTAATAATTCTAAAATATTAATAATGGAAATTATTAATAAAAAGTAATGGCTATTGACCAGAACTCCTTAAATAGAGTATAATTCAACCAAACGATAACAAGGGAATGGTGAAAAGATTTCACCGGTTTTAAGGAGGAAGAATAACATGAAATTTTTCATTGACACAGCGAACGTAGAAGATATTAAGAAAGCAAATGACATGGGAGTTATCTGCGGAGTAACAACAAACCCATCTCTGATTGCAAAAGAAGGTAAAGTATTCGAAGAAGTTATTGCTGAGATCGCTTCTATCGTAGATGGACCAATCAGTGGAGAAGTAAAGGCAACAACAACAGATGCTGAAGGCATGATCGCAGAAGGAAGAGAGATCGCTAAGATCCATCCTAACATGGTAGTTAAGATTCCTATGACAGTAGAAGGATTAAAAGCAGTAAAAGTTCTTACAGCTGAAGGAATCAAGACAAACGTAACACTGATCTTCAATGCGAACCAGGCACTTCTTGCAGCAAGAGCCGGCGCTACATATGTATCACCATTCCTTGGACGTCTGGACGATATCTCTACAAGAGGAGTAGACTTAATCTCAGAGATCGCACAGATTTTCGAAGTTGCAGGAATTGATACAGAGATCATCGCAGCAAGCGTACGTAATCCAATCCACGTAACAGACTGTGCATTAGCAGGTGCTGATATCGCAACTGTACCTTACAAAGTAATCGAGCAGATGACACATCATCCATTAACAGATGCAGGAATTGAGAAATTCCAGGCTGATTACAAAGCAGTATTCGGAGAATAAGAATAAGTAAAGCTATCATATATAATGATTCAGGAGGAACAACATGAACAAATTAGAGCTTATGAAGACAGCCAACGAGATCCGTAAGGGTATCGTTACTGCAGTTCACAGTGCAAAATCTGGACATCCGGGCGGATCACTGTCAGCAGCAGACATTTATACATATCTGTATTTTGAAGAGATGAACATCGATCCAAAGGATCCAAAGAAAGCAGACCGTGACCGTTTTGTATTATCAAAAGGACACACAGCACCAGGATATTATTCTACACTGGCTCAGAGAGGATTCTTCCCAGTTGAAGATCTGACAACTCTTCGTAAAGTCGGATCATACCTTCAGGGACATCCGGATATGAAACATATCCCAGGTGTAGATATGTCAAGTGGATCTCTCGGACAGGGAATCTCAGCTGCAGTAGGAATGGCTATTTCAGCTAAGCTTTCAGATGATGATTACAGAGTATACACACTTCTTGGAGATGGTGAGATCCAGGAGGGACAGGTTTGGGAAGCTTCTATGTTAGCAGGACACAGAAAACTGGATAACCTGGTAGTGATCGTTGATAATAACAACCTTCAGATCGATGGAAAGATTACAGATGTTAACTCTCCATACCCGATCGACAAGAAATTCGAGGCATTTAACTTCCACGTAATCAATATCGATGGAAATGACTTTGATCAGATCGAAGCAGCTTTCAAAGAAGCTCGTGAGACAAAGGGAATGCCAACTGCAATTATTGCAAAGACAATCAAAGGAAAAGGTGTATCCTTTATGGAAGACCAGGCCGGATGGCATGGAAAAGCTCCTAACGATGAGCAGTATGCACAGGCAATGGAAGAATTAGAGAAAGCAGGTGAAGCATTATGTCAGAAGTAAAGAAAATCGCAACAAGAGAAAGCTACGGTAATGCTTTGGTAGAATTAGGAAAAGAACATGAAGATCTGGTAGTATTAGACGCTGACCTTGCAGAAGCTACCAAGACAGGAATGTTCAAGAAAGCTTTCCCGGAACGTCATATTGACTGTGGAATTGCTGAATCTAACATGATCGGAGTTGCAGCTGGTATTGCAGCAACAGGAAAAGTTCCATTTGCAAGTTCATTTGCCATGTTTGCAGCAGGACGTGCATTTGAGCAGGTTCGTAACTCAGTTGGATATCCAAAATTAAATGTTAAGATCGGTGCTACACATGCCGGAATCTCAGTTGGAGAAGACGGAGCTACACATCAGTGTAACGAAGACATCGCTCTTATGAGAACAATTCCTGGAATGATCGTAATCAATCCTTCCGATGATGTAGAAGCAAAAGCGGCTGTAAAAGCAGCTTATGAGCACGTAGGTCCTGTATATCTCCGTTTCGGAAGACTTGCAGTTCCGGTTATCAATGATAACGCTGAATACAAATTCGAGATTGGTAAAGCCATCACACTTCGTGAAGGTACCGATGTAACAATTATCGCAACAGGTCTTGAGGTATCTGAATCCCTTGCAGCGGCTGAGAAGCTCGCAGCAGACGGAATCAGTGCAGAAGTGATCAATATGCACACGATCAAACCGTTGGATGAAGCAGCAGTTGTTGCAGCAGCAGCTAAGACAGGAAAGATCGTAACAGTAGAAGAACATTCTGTTATCGGCGGACTTGGAAGTGCAGTATGCGACGTAGTTGCAGAGAAAGCACCAGCCAAAGTAATGAAGATTGGTGTAAATGATACATTTGGTGAGTCTGGTCCGGCTGTAGAACTGATTAAGAAATATGGTCTTGATGCAGACAGCATTTATGCAAAAGTAAAAGAATTCGTAAAATAATAATACAGAACGGATAGTCAGAGGCTGTCGCTTTAACGAAAGAGATTTCGTTGGGCGGCAGCTTTTTTTACGCGAGCAACGAGCCAAAGTCCGTGCTTGCACGAGACCTTGGCGACTGCCGCGATAACTTGAGAAACTCGCGAAGCGTGTTTCTCATAGTTGCGCGAACAATTAAAAACGGTCAAATTCGCTCGCTATTTGTGCAAAATCAACCAAAAACAGCCAAAATATTTGTGAACTAGTGTGATTGAAAATGACGGAGTTTGACGATATAATAAACTCAACAAGTTGAAAGGGGTAAGAAACATGATTTATACAGTTACGTTTAATCCATCGCTGGATTACATCGTTTCGGTGGATGATTTTAAACTCGGACTTACAAACCGTACAAGCTCAGAACTCATGCTTCCAGGTGGAAAAGGAATCAACGTTTCCATTGTACTTAAGAATCTCGGAATTGAAAGTACAGCACTTGGCTTCATGGCAGGCTTTACGGGAAAAGAAATTGCAAGAAGACTGGAAGAAGACGGAGTGACATCTGATTTCATCCAGATTGAAGAAGGAATATCAAGAATCAATTTAAAGCTGAAATCAATCGACGGAACAGAGATCAACGGAAGTGGTCCTGAGATTCCAAAAGACAAAGTAGAAGAACTGATGGACCGTCTGAATACGATGAAAGAAGGAGATGTCTTATTCCTTGCGGGAAGTATCCCGGCGTCTATGCCGGATGACATCTACAGCCGGATCATGAAAGAGCTGAAAGACAAAGGTGTTATGATCGTTGTGGATGCGACGAGAGATCTTCTGATGAATGTGCTGGAGTATCATCCATTCCTGATCAAACCAAATAATCACGAACTTGGCGAGATCTTCGGAGTGACTCTTAAGACGAGAGAAGAAGTCGTTCCTTACGGAAGAAAGCTTCAGGAAAAAGGAGCGAGAAATGTACTGATTTCCATGGCGGGCGAAGGAGCGGTACTGATCGCAGAGAACGGAGAGGTCTACAGCTCACCGGCACCGAAAGGCACACTGGTCAATGGTGTAGGAGCCGGAGATTCCATGGTGGCAGGATTCATGGCAGGCTGGATGGAAAAGCAGGATTATGAGCATGCTTTCCATATGGGAGTCGCAACAGGAAGTGCAAGTGCATTTTCCGAATATCTGGCAACCAGACCGGAAGTAGAAGAAGTATATAAACAGCTGGTGTAAGGCATAAAAGAGAGAAGTGTTGCAAAGAAAAATATTTATCAACAGGAGGAAAAACCATATGAGAATCACTGATTTGCTGGATGCAAGAAGTATTCTTCTGGATGCATCGCCAAAAAGCAAGAACGAAGCACTGGATCAGATCGTTGATCTTATGGTAAAGAGCGAAAAGATCAACGACAAAGAAGCATATAGAAAGCAGGTATATGCAAGAGAAGAGGAAAGTACCACGGGAATCGGAGAGGGAATTGCGATTCCACACGGAAAATGTGATGCAGTAACAAAGCCGGGACTGGCAGCAATGGTAGTAAAGGACGGAGTGGATTTCGATTCACTGGATGGGGAGCCTGTTACACTGATGTTCCTGATCGCGGCACCGAATACAGAAGACAACATTCATCTGGATGTATTAAGTAAATTATCTGTGCTTCTGATGAATGAAGAATTTACAGAGTCTTTAAGAAATGCGAAGACTGTAGAAGAATTCATGAGTATCATCAATGACGCTGATGAAAAAGAAGCAAGTATTGATGAAAGACTTGCAAGAGCAGAAGATGAAAGCGTAGCAGAAGAGACAACTGGAAAGGTGAAGATCCTTGCGGTTACATCCTGCCCGACAGGAATCGCTCATACTTATATGGCAGCAGAAGGTATTGAAAAAGCTGCAAAAGCAAAAGACTGTGCAGTAAAAGTAGAGACAAGAGGTTCCGGCGGAGCGAAAAACGTTCTGACAGCAAAAGAAATCGAAGAAGCAGACGGAATTATCGTAGCAGCAGATGCACAGGTACCGATGGACCGTTTCGATGGAAAGAAAGTCATTATCTGTCAGGTATCCGACGGTATCAGCAAAGCCGGAGAACTGGTAGACCGCGTGATCAGCGGAGATGTGCCGGTATATCATGCAGCGAACGGTGCAGAAGTAAAAGAAAGCAGCAGTGGTAAATCAAACGGAATCGGTCATCAGCTTTATACACAGCTTATGAATGGTGTATCACACATGCTTCCATTTGTAGTAGGTGGAGGTATCCTGATTGCTCTTGCATTCCTGATCGATGGACTTTGCGTAGACATGAATGCACTGGCAGAAGCAGACAGAGGAAACTTTGGTACGATCACACCGGTTGCGGCTCAGCTTAAGACCATTGGTGGACTTGCATTCGGACTGATGCTTCCGGTGCTGGCCGGATACATCGGTGAAGCGATCGGCGACAGACCGGCACTTGCAGTTGGTTTTGTAGGCGGACTTATGGCAGCAAATGGAAAATCAGGATTCCTCGGAGCACTGGTAGCAGGTTTTGTATCCGGATATCTGATTCTTCTTCTTAGAAAATTATGTGATAAACTTCCGGAAGCGCTTGAGAAGATCGCGCCGGTACTGATCTATCCGGTAGTCGGTATTCTGGGTATCGGACTTATCATGAACTTTGCAGTAGAGCCGGTTATGGGAGCAATCAATACAGCACTGAACAACGGACTGACCGGAATGGGCGGTTCAAGTAAGATCGTACTTGGTCTGATCCTCGGCGGAATGATGGCAATCGATATGGGAGGCCCATTCAATAAGGCGGCATATGTATTTGGTACAGCAGCAATCGCAGCAGGTAACTATGATATCATGGCAGCTGTTATGATCGGAGGAATGACACCTCCATGTGCAATTGCACTTGCAACATTATTATTCAAAGACAAATTTACAAAATCAGAAAGAGAAGCAGGACCGACTAACTTCGTTATGGGACTTGCATTCATCACAGAGGGAGCAATCCCATATGCAGCAGCTGACCCGCTTCATGTACTTCCATCATGCATCGCAGGTTCCGCAGTAGCAGGAGCTCTGTCTATGGCATTTGGATGTACACTGATGGCACCACACGGTGGAATCTTCGTATTCCCTGTAGTAGGAAATGCACTGATGTATCTACTGGCACTGGTAGTAGGAACTGTAATCTCAGCCGTATTACTCGGAGTACTGAAGAAAAAAGTAGCATAAGAAACAGATATTGAAATACAGGTTTGTCAGCAGAGATGTTGACAGACCTGTAAAAAATGAATAGAATGAAAATTACAAAATGTAATATTTTATGGAGGTATGAAAATGAAAGAATTTAAGTATGTAATCACAGATAACGAAGGAATCCACGCTCGTCCGGCAGGAGAGTTAGTAAAACTTGCAAAATCATTCGAGTCATCAGTAATAATCGAAAAAGAAGGAAAGAAAGCTGACTGCAAGAAAATCTTCGGTCTTATGGGACTTGGCGCAAAGAAAGGCCACGAAGTAACATTCACATTCGAAGGTGCGGATGAAGAAGCAGCTTGTGAAGCAGTAAGCAAATTTATGCAGGAGAACCTGTAGGAGGTCATATGCTCACAGAACAGCGTTATGAGCAGATATTGAAGCTTCTTGAAAAAGAAGGAAGTATTACCGTGACAGAAGTCAAAGAGCTTCTGAATACATCGGAATCGACCGTGCGCAGAGATATCACAGCACTTCATAATGCAGGAAAACTGGTGAAAGTGTTCGGCGGTGCAATTGCATCGGATCACGTGGTAACACCGCAGGAGCCGACAGTGGCTCAGAAGATAACCGTCCATGTATCAGAAAAGCAGCAGATAGCAGAATATGCAGCCGGACTGATCGGACAAGGTGAATTTATTTACATTGATGCAGGAACCACAACCGGATATATGCTGGAATTCCTGCAGGAAAAAGACGTGACGGTCGTGACAAATGCGGTAGCACATGCACAGCAGCTGGCGAAAGTAGGCGTAAAAGTACGTCTGATCGGCGGGGAACTGAAGAGTTCAACGGAGGCTGTTGTGGGAAGCGAAGCGTTGCAGACTCTTAGAAAATATCATTTTACCAAAGGTTTCTTTGGGACGAACGGAGTGACTAAGAAGACTGGATTCACAACACCGGATGCTAACGAGGCGATGGTGAAGAAGACCGCAATGGAACAGTGCCAGAAAAAATATATATTGTGTGACCATTCCAAGTTTGGTGAGGTGAGTTCGGTGACATTTGCCCCGCTTGCGGGTGCGAAGATCATCACTGATAAGATTGCTGAAGGATATCAGGACTGTGGAAATATTATAGTCATAGCATAAAAACAGAATGAGAACAGAGATTTTTGAAAGAATGTATTTCAGAGATCTCTGTTTTTTTATTTTATCGCCATGCGTTCGAAAGAAACTGCCGGTGGCAGGTCCTGTAGATGGTAAAGTATGCAAGAGAAGCTGCCGACAGCAGATTCTGAGTATTACTGTGTGAATGCGTGGAAGAATGTCGAGAAATAAGAGGATATATCAGAAATTTCCATGGACAAGTCCCATCAACTGATAAAATATGCAGTTTTTGTATGATATCATAGGCAAAAATATATAAGACGAGGTGACTGTGTCATGGAAAGACAACTTCCAAAAAATGTAAGACAGATAGGAAATGTAAGTGACAATCCAAAGATATATGTAGAAGATTACGTAGATACATACCTGAATCAGTTGAGAGAAAAAGCAAAGGAACAGCCGATAGGAATTCTGTTATCGGGAGAAGTACTGGAACTGGAAGATGAGAAAGCAGTGTTTGTATCGGGAGCGGTCCGGATGCAGAGCCTGACGGACAAGGACGGAAAGCTGAATATTGATGCGGATGAGATGAAGAATACAATGAAAGAGGCAGCGCAATATTTTCCGGAAAGCCACATTGTCGGCTGGGGAATCGTTGAAGAAGGTAACCCGATGAGCCGCAACCGGGAAGTAAAAAAGATACAGGAAAAGGAATTTGGACAGGAAAGCAGCTTGTTCCTGTGGAAAAATGCACGGGAACAGGAAGAAATATTTTATGCATACAAATTCGGGGAACTGATGCAGATCGGAGGACATTATATTTATTATGAAAAGAATTCGGAGATGCAGAATTATATGATCAGCACCAGAAGGGACAATGGAGTAACTCCCAGTGAAGTGGTTGAGGATCGAGCTGCAAAGGATTTTCGTAGTGCAGTAAGGGAGAAGATGGAGTACAAAGAACAGCATCAGAGTCCGAGATTTGCATATATTACGAGTGCGGTACTGGTAGTGATCGTGCTGGTAATCGGGATTACGACGGTGAATAATTTTGACAAAATGAAAGCGGTACAGAATTCGCTGGAAACACTGACGGAAGCGGTTGACGGAGGAAAGAGCGTTGAGGATGCAAAGACGGCAACGGCAGAAAAAGCAAAAGACAGTGCCAAAGAAGTCTCCGGAACGGTAAAGAAAGCGGAGAAAACAACAACGCAGGATGCGGCAAATGACCAGCTTACGGATCGGGATTATTATGTGGTGCAGAAAGGAGAGACGCTTGCAGGAATCAGTCAGAAATTATATGGCGATACTTCGCATGTAAAAGCAATCTGTAAAATGAACGGACTGTCCGACGGTAACCTGATCTATATCGGACAAAAATTGTTACTCCCATAAATGGGAAATGTGGTATACTAAGGTACACAGTATCAGAAGAAACGTTGAAAGGATGACTGACGGATGAAACGCAGGAAGAACAGCAATCTCCGTGTTGTGAGAGAGCCGGAAGATCCCACAGATAAGATCATAGATGAGATTATGGACGAATTGAACAGCGAGGATGGGATGACAGAAAAGGAAGTCCGGGAAGAACTGGCAAGAAGGAAAAGAAAGAAGCAGAAGAAGATAGCGATTGGGATAGCAATCGTGGCAGCATTGGGAGTACTTATCTGTTTGCTGATCAGCCTTCAGACATATACAAAAGTCAGGATCAGCGATACCTATGTAGGAAAGAGTGCGTCAGATAATAATTACGTACAATTTGCGGATGGGGTGCTGAAGTACAGCAAAGACGGTATTTCATATCTGAGCCAGACGGGAAAAGAAAAATGGAATCAGTCCTATCAGATCAAGAATCCGATGATAGATCTGACAGACAAATCAGCGGCTGTTGCGGACAAAGAAGGAAATGATATCCTGATCTTCCAGGAAGATGGGTTGAAGGGTGAAGTGCATACGACCATGCCGATCGAAAGAATCAGTGTATCGGAACAGGGAATCGTCAGTGCAATATTGAAAAGCGATACATCGATGAAAGTGATCTGCTATGATACAGCGGGCAATATACTGGTAGAACATAAAACATCGCTGGCAGGAACCGGATATCCGATGGATGTGTCGTTATCTGCGGACGGACAGGTGATGCAGGTATTATATCTTTACACACAGGATGGAGAGATTGTGTCCAGAATACATTATTATAACTTTGGCGATGCCGGAAAAGAGAAAACAGATCATCAGGTCGCTGGCAAGAATTATAAGAATACGATCATGGCGTCGGGATTTTTTATGGACGAAGATACATCGGCGGCGATCGGTGATAATACTATGGTGATCTATAATGGAAAAGATGTGCCAAAGCAGATCGTAAAGATAACCATGGACAAAGAGATAAAAAGTGTATTTCATAATAAGAAATATATTGGCCTGATCCTGAAAAATCAGGGGAAAGGCGGTTATGAACTCAGACTGTATAATAAAAATGGCAAGGTTGTACTGTCAAAGGAATTTACCGGAGATTACAATTATGCAAAATTATGTGGTAATCAGGTAATCATGTACGATGGAAAAAACTGCAATATATTTATGAAAAATGGTGTACAGAAGTTTAAGGGCAGGATGGATAATAATATATTGGAAATATTCCCGGTTGGCGGGGTGAATCAGTATATCGTGCTGAGCGCGAATGGAATGGAAAAAGTCCGTCTTGTAAAATAAGGAGAAACTATGAATATGAATTGGCTGGAGATATCCATAGGGATTATATTTCTGATCTGTATTATAACAGGACTGGTCAGAGGTGCGATCCGGATTGTGGTATCACTGATCGCAACGATTGTAACGATTATAATCGTGTTTTTTGCAACTCCATATGTATCTCAGATGATAGAAAAATATACACCGCTGGATGATATGATAAGCCAGAAAGTTGTCAGTACGATGGCAGATGTGGCTGCTTCGGCAATTACAGGTGGAGATAATGCGTCGGGTCAAAGCAATGGCCTGAATGAGGCTGCGGTTAAGAAAGCGTTGAAGGCAGCAGGAGTCAGTGAAGAGACTCTGAATAAATACGGAATTTCCATTTCAGATATTGTAAATGGAAAAATCAGCAGCTCAGATCTTGCGAAGTACGGGATTTCTGAAAATGTTCTGGATGGTCTGACCGGCAGCGGGAGCAGTACGGTAAAAGATGCGATAGAAAATGCGGATATACCGGAGAGTCTGCAGGAAACAGCAATCAAAGCGGCAGATATACCGGATGTTTTAAAGAATCTGTTGCTTAAGAATAACAATAAAGAGATGTATAATGAGCTGGGGGTTACTACATTCCCGCAATATATCGGAGCATATATTGCAAGGCTGGTGATCAATATTATTGCATTTGTGCTTACGTTTATTGTAGTGACGGTGATCCTGAGGGCGGTTGTATTTGCGCTGGATATTGTATCGGAATTGCCGGTGGTCGGATTCTTTAATCATCTGGGCGGTGGTGTGCTTGGAATAGGAATTGCACTGATCATAGTATGGATCCTGTTCATGATTGTTATATTGTTGTATACAACAGACATAGGAAAAGAAATCTATGAGATGATACAGAACAACTCTCTTTTGAAATTGATATATGATTATAATCCGGTTATGCAGCTGGTGGTGAAATTAAAATAAAGCAGGAATATTTGTGCATTTATCGAGAAATGAGATCAGGAGAATGGACCTGGTCTTATTTTTTGCCTGTTTTTGTATTGCCATACGTTCGGAAGAAGCGGCAGATGGCAAGTGCTCTTGCTTTGGTATCAATAGTAGCAGAATGTTATAAAAGAGAAGAATATCTTCTTGTGAAAATGTCTATGAAAATAAGGCAAATTGAATCTAAATTGTTTTAATTGTCTAAATTGCAGAAAATATAAAAACAATGTTGACAATTCAAATCTCTTTGTGGTATATTAATCTGGCTGTCGCGTTAGACGAGGCCGTGAGGCAACAGAGTCGACGCAGAAGACAGTATTTCGGGTGTTTCAAAATTGATATAAATTAATTTTGAAAAAAGAATAAAATAACAGTTGACAAACACAACTGGTTGTGATATTCTTAATAAGCTGTCGCTTGAGACAAACGAATGTTTGGCAAAAGACGGTGGTTGAACAGCTGGAAAGCTGGTCGAAAAAAAGATTAAAAAAGTTCTTGACAAACGTCAATGAATATGATAATCTAAATAA